>Ga0302319_10011344_pt1 | contig 16915 bp, 19 predicted proteins | sample Bog_T0_2_FD_203319 | JGI IMG/M metagenome (GOLD analysis project Ga0302319, IMG submission 203319) | Peat permafrost microbial communities from Stordalen Mire near Abisko, Sweden - Bog_T0_2 | ecosystem: Environmental > Terrestrial > Soil > Wetlands > Peat | place: Sweden: Abisko, Stordalen Mire...
CCTCCTCCGCAAGAATGTTGAATCGGGGCGCATGCTTTCCGTAAAGATCGAAACGCCTGCCAATCATATGACCGAAGAATCGCGCTGGGATTTCCGTGTCACCATTCGCTTCAAAAACTCAACTTTTGCGACAACCTCGAACCCCGACGAAGCCCGCTTTATCAAGGAGCTATGGCCTGACGAAGAAACCTATAAGCGCGAAGAGCAGCGGCGCTTCGAAATTCTGCTGGCGCACTGGGATCTGCCGGTCACAGATATCACGCCTGTTAAGAAGTAAGCCGCCGACGCCAACTGCTTCTGAATTTGAGCCGAAAATGGTAACCGCACCGTCAGGGTAAGCGACCTTGATCACGACCCCCCTTTAACTATTGGATTTCCGTATCACGCCCAGTAGCAGCAACCCACCGCCCACCAGCAGCAACGCACCTGGTTCCGGCGTCGCCACCACTGCCGCCCCCGTAGTGAACGTGCCATCTGTCCGTACGTCCGAACCAACCAACGTTGGGATGCCATTTGGATCGGTCCCGTTAATCCGATCCGAAAAATCAAGCTCGAATGAATAAGTCGTGTTAGCCGCAAGCGTACCGCCGGGAAGCACCAAGCTCGTCGTTCCGGGAGCAAGAAATCCATCGCTAAAAACAGCGCCGCCGCTGTTGAAAATTGTGAAAAACGTCAGCCCTTGTGATGCCGCCGCATTTGGCGTGAAGGAATTAAACCCAACCGTCAAAGCCATATTCGGATTTAGTCCTTGTAGCGCGCTAAAGGTCGCACTGCTCAGCGCCGGTACCGCCGATGTGAAAGCATCGGTCGTGTAGTTCAGAGTGGCCGCTACGCTCACGCCAGTATTCGTTGCTGTATAGTGATACGCGCCAAACGGGATCGCCGCATTCATCGCAGCCTGTGTAGCAAACCCCGGTCCCGACCCGAAGAAGGTCGGCGATATTTGCGGTAGCGAAAGGGGCGAACCAGGTCCAGGATAAGTCACCGACACGTTATTAAAATCGCCAGGATTTGCTGACGTTAGCTCGACATTCGCAAAAAAACCTGTCGCTGACGTCGGCGCGGCACCTGAGCTCTGCGTGTATGAAATATTCTTGAAAATATCGACTAGGTTGATGCCTGCGCCCTTCACGCTCGGCATCGTCAAGAAAACAATAGCTACAGATAAAAATGAAAACTGTTTGACCATATTGAGGCCCTCCTCAAGGACTCATCCGTGCCCTGTGAATATACCTGTATTTTGCTGGCGACACAAGTGAGATTTTCGCCAGTCGAGAACACAAGCTTCACACTGAAGACGTTTATGCTCAGGAATTGGAAGTAAACTGTGAACAGGAGTAAATCTAAATGAGTGGATTGCAGGAACGCGCCGTGCTCGCAGGCGGTTGCTTTTGGGGCGTACAAGACTTAATCCGCCGCCAGAGAGGCGTGCTCTCCACGCGCGTCGGCTATTCCGGTGGCGATGTGCCTAACGCCACATACCGTAATCACGGCAGCCATGCCGAAGCAGTCGAGATCATTTTCGACCCTAAGATCACAACCTATCGCGACATTTTGGAGTTTTTCTTTCAGATCCACGATCCCACGACCATGAATCGCCAGGGAAACGATCGCGGCGCCAGTTACCGTTCAGCTATCTTTTACACCAGCGACGAACAAAAGCAAGTCGCTGAAGACACCATCGCCGACGTCGACGCGTCTGGCCTGTGGCCAGGAAAGGTTGTCACCGAACTAGCCCCGGCCGGCCCATTTTGGGAAGCCGAACCCGAGCATCAAGACTATCTTCAACATTTCCCTGGCGGCTACACCTGTCACTTTATCCGTCCGGGTTGGAGACTCCCGGTTCGCGTTAGTGGCGCTAGTCGGCTCTAGTCGCGAACGCAACTTCGAAGCGACCCGTCCAAGTGGGCAAACCATCGGTGGTTCCGTTAGTGCGATCGGATTTTTGACCCACGATAAAAGACCCTGCCGATAATTCTTGAAGTTGGCAAAGGAGACATGAGCATGTCCCCTTTGCGTTTCCCAAAATCGTTAGGCTCCCGCGTGGCGGACCCGGAAGGTGTAATTCGCGAGCCAGACCCAGTTAGCGAAAGCAGCGTCGCCGTGGCCGCCGGTCAGGACGTCAGGGACGCTGCGAGTACGGTCTCGAAATACGGCACGGGCAATGGTGATTGAAAGCACGTTGCCATTGCGGGTGTATTGGATGCCAGGCTCCACGGAGACGGCAAAACCAGGGCGCCGGAAGCCAAGGTTGTCACCGACGGGGAGGAGATTTTTGGCGGGCACACCTTCCATACGGGGTCCAAAGAGAATAGTAAGACCTCGAACAGAGTGCAAAGGGTGAGCAACGCCGCCTTCCATGAGATATTGATCTGTTACTGCATTGAACTGAGTGAGCGTTACAGGGTTATTCGTATTACTGCGGCGTGCGCCGAGATCCTGGGTCATCATGGTGTAACTGCCATTGAAGTAAAACTGACTTGATCGCCAATTTTTAAAAGCGCCCCACTGCAGCGGGATACCCCAACTTCCCTGGCCCGGTTGGATGGAATAATCGACCGGCACTGTTTGAGTTACTCCGTTGGAAGAAATTGTGTTTTGCACGTTGTCTTTACCGGTCGGAAGGAGCACACCCAAGCCGAGTTGGATATTTCCGCTGCCGCGCTCGCGGGGATCCCAAAGCCAACCTTGTACGAGCACGGACGTATCGCCAATGCCCGCAGATGTGTAAATGATGGGCGAATTGTTTGAGTGGCGGCTGGCGGTGAGAAGCGGAATGTCGGCGGTGATGCTAACTAAAGCGGCGGGAGACTTGGTAGGTAGCACTAAAGTTTTCCAGATTGATTTTGTTTTCAACCTGAGTACCCAACTGCGTCCGATAAGTTTGTTCGGTGGATCCTACAAAGTGGATGTAAGAGAACTGGTGACGAAAGCCGACACCGAACTCCCAATCTCCTCGGGCCAGGTAGCCGCCTTCACTCTCAGGACCGCCCTGTTCCCCGTTTGACCTTGCCACGATGCAGCCCTGGCCGGATGCGTGGGATACGGAGACGAGAGCGCTTAGACAGGAAGCCGCGAGCGTGAAGACAACACGGGCGGCGCGAGATGTGTATAGACGCAGAGATCTTGCTGAAAAGACTGATATGCAATTCATAAGTGTTCCTTACAGGAAGTTACAGGACTTTGGCAAGAGTAGTGGATTGAGGTTCGTTTGTCATGCGTCTGATGATTGATTTTCGACTCATCCTTTTGGATGAACGTGCATTTACCTGGATGAAATCAGTTGCGTGTGTGCTGGTAACTACGTTACACAAGAAGTTATGTGTCGAATGTTAGTGATGTTTTCTTTGCTAGCGGCGGTTAGCGTGGCAGGGGAGAAGCCGGGAGTGGTTGACCAGTGACCGGAAGGGCAGCGCACCGATGGCACTAGTGAATCATGTGCACTGAAAAAATTATTAACAAAAGCCGGCTGGGTAGCCGGCTTTTTAAGTACACGCACGCGGGCGCGAATCAGAAGGTAAAGGCGGTTTGCACTTCTACGCCATTTTCGGCAGAAGCATTGGTAAGGTAGACGCGATTATACTGAAGTTTGAAACACGCGTAACGGAAGGGGTCCCAACGAATACCGAAGGATGGACCGGTGTAGTGTCCTTTGAAGTACGTAACGGGATCGCCTAGAGGAACGTTGACTTCCTGAAATCGGAAGTAGGGGCGGTATTTCTTTATGTGATAGGCGAGCTGGGTGTAGGCCATGGGCGAATTGAAAGAGCGGCCGCCATCAGTGACCTGATGATGCATCAAAACAAATTCGTTCATGAACTCCCATCTCGAATCGATCAGTACCGCGTAGGCGCTGGAGATGGTTTGATTTACCGTCGGCGATCCGTTAGCTGGGATTAGGTTGCCAGTGAGGAAAGAACCGCCGATCTGCAGGCCATCGAGCCATTCTGGGCGGATATACGCGGCAAGGTTGACGTCTTTGCGATTCCGATCGGAAGCGTAGTTCTCGACGCCGTCTCCGTAGAGCGCGCTGCCGACTTCGGCGCTACCGTTACCCACTTCGGCAACCCAATGGAGGTTAAGCTTGCCGGAAGGCACATACCCGGTGGTAGTGATGCCAACTTCGTGAATGGGCAGCGGACCACCGGAATCTTCGAACATATACATAAGAGGCCTACCTGTGGCAGTAGAAAACCAATTGCCATGGTGGAAAGCAGTGTTGTAGTAACCGATCGCGGTATGAAAGCGTCCACCGCTTATTTCGAAGTATCTTGAAGGCTTGAAGGTAAGTTGAAAGCGCTCTAGATCCACGCCAAAGCCATTGTTAGTTGCAGTCGAGAACACGACTTCACTCACGAAGCTGAGCTTTTCCGCGAGTTGCGAGGTGACAAAAAGATCGAACTCGCCGGCGCGGAAGGATGTCTTCGCGGGAACACCGAGTGGAAACTGGAGGTTCTGCGCGACCGGACCCTTGTCGAAATCAAGATCGAAGAAGCCCCTGAAGTGCAGCGCTGGGCCGCCAGGAATAGCCATCATTCGCTCATGATCGTGTTCTTCGGCTGGCGGTTCCGGCGCGGGTTCCGGAGCGACCGGGACAGCGGCAGCAAGAGCAGATTGAGACTCAGAAGCCGCAACGCTTGGCGGCGGAGCGGGCGCGCTTGGGGTAGGCGAATTGGTTTCCAGCTGTTTGATTTTGGCTTCGGCGGCAGCAAGACGGTCCATCAATTGCTTGATGCTGTCGTTCGACGGCTGCTGACCAGCGTCAGTCTGTGCAAAGGCCAAACAACCTCCCATAAGAGAGAGGATGAGCAAGGCGTGGGCACCGGAACGCTGCGCCCTACTGAGCGGTTTAAATAAATTACTCGACAAACTCATAAGATGTACCTCTAAACTTTTCAGAATGGATTGCTGAAGACGGCTGCTCATATGGATGCAATCTTTTTGGCGAGTTCGACGCCTTTGGCTTGGTCCATAATGAGACCAGCACCGAGTTCCACCCATTTAGCGAGGTCCTTCAGGTGTGTCGGACCCAAATCGTTCAGCTCGATTTTGAGGTGCGATTTACATTGACGAGCCAGAAACTGCTCTGTCGCAGGTCCGAAGTATGGCTTACTAAGACCAACTACTTTTTCAGATAGTGCGCTCATTCTTACTTCTCCTTGCTGCTCGCGTCTGCTTCGGCCTGGGTTAATTCAGCTTCCATGCGGAAGAACTTGACGGCTGTAACCATGCGCGAGAACGAGTCGGCCAGGTCACCGATTTCATCCTCTGAATAACGCCGGACGGCAATGTCGAGATTTCCAAGACTTACGCTTTCGGCAACCTCTTTTAAGTGATCAACTGGAACGAGAATGGCGCGCGACAGCTTGTAGCTGACCGCAAAGCCGAGAACGAGGCCGAGAATGGAAATTCCTACGACAAGGGAAACAGACTGGGAACTGGTATGGTCAATGGCTTCCAATGATTTCTGGCTGGCGTCATGACCGATAACTTCGCCATCCTCGGCGCTTTCGTGAAGATCCTCAGCGGCGTCTTCGTAAGCAGACAGAGCCGATTTTGCGTTCTCACTATCGGGGGCCGTTTGATTAGCCTCCACTACCTTGGCCAGCGACTGGTCAAATTCTTTTGAAGACTCAGTGATCTTTGAGAACTTGGCGCGAGATTGTGCAGTGGTGGCCAGAGCCACCGCTTTAGCGGCTAGAGATTGAATTTCGTTGACTTCAAACTTGGCTTCCTCCAGGAACATCTGCCGTTTCTTTTCGCTCCCCGCAGCTCCGGTTTGGGCAAGATAGTTTTTAACCTTGCGGACTGCCTCCAGGTTGTGAACCTGAATTTCCAGCGCCAGAGAATTTAAGCGCGCGCCTACCCTGGTAGCTTCGTTGGCATCGCTGCGAAGACTGAACACTGCGTAGCCGCCAATAGCTGCGACGGCAGCCATAAGGACTAGGACGCCGGAAAAACCGGCAATCAATTTATTTCGAATCGTACCTTTCATAACTTTCTATTGACCTGCCTTGATTTTGTAGTCTGCTTCGCCTGCGGCCACCCCATCCACGCTGATGACTTTGACCGAATCGTTAACCTCTTTTAAGGGGATAAATCCAACAGCGCCAGGCGAGCTGGCAACGAATTGCCGGATAGCCGCGTTGGAACTTAAGATTCTCGGGGGAGTGATGGATTCGCCGGTGAAGTCCGAATGCATCGAGTGTTGGGTGTAATCGTCTTCGCTCATACGACAGACGGTTTTAAGAATGCCGGAGCGTTCCGGACTTCCAGGCGAGCGAAGCGCCACAGTGACCTTTGCGCCACCGGGCCAAGAGCCTTGCTCACCGAGTACGAGCTTGCGCAACTGGGACTTGGTTAAATTACTTACTGAATTGGCTTTGTTCACAACCACTGCCAAGTCGTTATCGCCGGCGAACATGACGCAGGGTACGGCTAGGGCAGCGGTGATGCAAAGAGAAATAAGCTTTCGCATTTCATCGTCCTTGAAGAATAGTTGTCAAATAATTTGCGTTCGCGGGAGTGGTGACAGTGGGCGACTCCTTCGCATAAGCAGGTTCGCCCGCTTACATGTGATCTTTCGGCGCCATTACAGTGGGACTTTAGAAGAGGCTAGAGTTCTGGGAGTAGGATTTGGCTTATTGGGGTTGTAAGAGACGGGACGACTCAACCGACGTTTACTGACAGCCTTCCCTTGGATCGCCCTATACCGATAACAGCTGGGGGGGTATACCCTAGAGGCTTAGACAGTATAATCAAAACTCTTGATGCTTGAAGCTTTTGGCCTGTCCGATCCAGGCTGCGTTCGCTCGAACAATGAAGACTATTTCATTAGCGACAGCGAATCTGGCATATTCATACTTGCCGACGGCATGGGCGGAGCCAATGCCGGCGAATACGCTTCTCATCTAAGCGCTGAGATGCTCTATGAGTATCTACTTAATGCTGCTAATCAGACCGGCCTGGAAATGTTGGAGCAGGGGTTTCTGGAAGCCAATTGGGCCGTCCGGGAAGCGGCACAAGCCAATGCCGAATTGACCGGCATGGGGACTACCTTAGTGGTAGCCCGCGATATCGGCGAAGCGCGCCTGCAAATCGGCAGTGTTGGCGATAGCCGGGCGTATTTATCTTCGAACGGAGTTCTGTCGCCGCTGACTCAAGATCAAACGTGGGTGGCGGAAGTGGGCGCTCGTCTAGGCCTAAGTGACGAAGCGCTTAAGAAACATCCTATGCGCCACGTGCTGACAATGGCCGTTGGCAGTACAGAAGACTTGAGAATGTCTAGCTGTATCGTGCAGTTGCAGCCGGGCGATATGGTTTTGCTGTGTTCCGATGGCCTGCATGGCGTGGTTGGCGAAAAAATATTGAGCGAAGCTCTTGATTCTGAGAAAACTCTGGCGGAAAAATGCCACTACCTTGTCGAGGCCGCCAAGAACGAGGGAGGACCGGATAACGTTACTGTTATTCTAATCCAACTCGTATAGCTGGCGCGGCCCATGCCATATGAGATTTCTCTCGCTATTATTATGTTCGCTCATCGCCGGTAATCCGATTTGGGCAAGGGCGAATGCCGTCGATGCTGCTGAAGCCCTTAGTGATGTTCCGCTGCACGTTCGTCTGGTGGATGAGCCCGGACTCGCGCAGCCCCAATCCACTTCCGTCAAAGGCTATGTCTTACAAGTTACGACTGCCGATGGCTCGCCGGTAGGCGGAGCCGCTGTTGCTCTGCGATTGCCGGAGGATGGACCCACTGGGCGTTTCACAAATGGACTGAGGGCATGGGTGGCGTATTCCGATACCGCCGGGATCGCGCGCTTCCCCGTCATTCAATGGGGTGAAACGGCAGGCTCGGTTGAACTCAAGATCACAGCCGCTAAGGGATCGAATCACGCTGCCTTAATGGTGGCGCAACGGATCGGAGTAGATCCGGCCTCGGTGAGCGTTGTGTCGGTACCCTTTCAAAAGCATGCCAGCGCCGTTCCAACGGAGATAATTAACCAGCCCACACAGGCGACGCCAGTAGAATCAGTCGGCGACCTCGGTGTGGCACGCCGCCAAGTTCTCAGCTTCAACATACCGGTAGAAACAGAGACTGCGGACGTAGCGATTGCGCCCAAGCCCGCTCAACCCCAGGCACCGCAAGTAGCCGTAGCGGCTCTTCCGGGAACAGTGTTTCAACCGTTAGCGGACACGCCGCCTGCAACGCCGAGCCTGACTGCGCTGGCATTGCCCGAAGCCACGCCGCCAGCAGCCATTAACATTTCGCACAGTGGTGTATCGCCAGACATCAGCAAGCCGCACTCACTTACCCCGAACCCGCCTGCCCCGACAAAAGACGCCAGTTCTGAACCAACGGTAACCATAACGAACACAACCACGGGCGCGGGGAGTTCAGAGAGTCACAAGAAAATGTGGATCCTCCTCGCGGTTGGCGCGGGAGCGGGCGCGGCCGCTTTGCTCGGCATTATGGCTGCGCATGGCGGAGGCGCTGCTGCGGGCGGTGGCGGCTCGAATTCAGGTGTCACGGTAGGCACGCCGACGATCTCTGTTGGCCATTAATCATTCGTTGATCAGCTTATGAAACCTTTTGTAGTTTGCGGCTTCGCGCTGCTTTCCGCACATGCCCTGTTGGAGGCGCAGTTAAATGTGCCACAACTTGGCATGGCGCGCTATCAAGATGGCAGCGTGCATTTGATCCGTGGGGTCGGCGCCAATGTGATTGTAGACAGGCACGCACTGGCCAGGGCCGGAACGGCCGCGTTTGGCGACACTGGCGGGCTACTGGCCGCCAACGGTACGATCCGGGCGGTGCTGCCAGACGGCACAGTGCTGGCCGACTACCAGGCCAACGAGCCTGCGCCTGTGCTGAACAGCAATGGATCGACACAAGGAACAGGCGTCGCCTGGTTGCCATCGAAACATGTATTGCTGCTTTGGGACGGCACGAAGTTCAGCGAAACGAGTGTTGACGATTCGAGTTTTGGGGGCACGGTGACGTCTGTGACAATGCCTGCTAGCGGATCGGCGCAGTTTTTTGTGAGCCGTGCGGATTCATCGGTGGCGCGGATCTCCGTGGCGTTGCCGTCCGGAAGCGTAACGAGTTCCGATACGGAGCCTGGGGCGCGCGGGTGGGCCTTGTTGCAACAGGGTTGGACGCTTTCGCAAGACGAATGGGGTTTGACGGCGGAACGCGCGAATGGCGGCAACCGGCAGACGATCCAGTTGAGTAAGCAGCCTTTATCACTGACCGATTTGCATGTGGAGCAAATGTCGAACCACTGGCTGCATGTTGTGTCGGTATCGAGTGGCGCTAATTGGGTGCTGTATTTGGATGCGACGAAGCTGAATATTTTTCTTTTGCCGCCGCCGAAGAGTGTGGAGTTCGTTGCGCGACCGCCAAAGACCATGGAGACCGCTCGATGAACCGACGCCTTTGCCTTAGTCTTATTTTGTTAATGGGCTCGGCCGCCTGTGCGCAAGCCGCGTCGCCGTTCACCTTATATGTACACGACACAACCGGGACGTTGCCAGATACGCCGTTACCCTCGATCTATTCGCTGGCCAGCACCGCTGTGGGCGGCAGTAGTCCGACGGTGATCAAGATGGTCAACACGTCGGCGAATGACGTTTACTTCGCTACTGCGCTGGTTTCGACATCCGCCACTTCGTCCACGACTAATACCAATTTTTCGGTAACGGGCGTTTTTGATGACCAACTGCTAGTTCCAGGCGCCTCGGTTTTGTATACCATCAATTTCGCGCCAACAACCACGGGTGTTATTACCGGTTACTTGAATCTGGCCTATCAGGTCCAGACGGGCGGCTGCGTTTTTTCTGGAAGCGGCACCGTTTGCCCGGCTAATTTAACGAGCGCCAGCACGTTGACGGGAAATGCCAGCACACCGGTTCTGACGCTCAGCTATCAATCGGGCACGAATTCGGTGGTGCTAACGCCATCCAGCAGTTCGCCGCTGAATTACCCAAACACTTCGCTGAGTTCTACCAGCACCATCAACTTTACCCTTTCTAATTCATCTGCGGTCAGCGTCACCGTGCCAGCTATTACTCTGGCAGTTCTCAACTCCAACGAGCCTAGCGCTTTCGCTATAAATACCTCGAACGTACCCCCTGCCATTGCCGCTGGGGGGTCAGCAAACTTCACGATCACCTTTGCGCCCAGCCAGGCGGGTCTCGCCAGCGGAGCATTGCAGATCGGTTCCAATACGTATCCAATTCAGGGGTACGGCGTCGTCATCGCTACGGTTGACGTGTTGCAAATCTCATACACCAACTCGACCGGTGTCCGCACTTTGCCGCAATCTGCCACGCCGATTTCGTTTGGCTCAGTTGTGCCGGGTAGCGGGGCGAGTGCGGTGTTGACGTTCAATATTTCAAATCCAAGCACTTCGGCAAACGCGGTGGCGGTTAGCACCATCACGATTACCGGCACCAGTTATTCAGTTGGCGGCTTGCCCAGCATGCCAGTGAGCATTGCGCCGGGTAATTCAATCAACTTCACTCTGGCGTTCACGCCGGTGGCGGTAGGTACCTTCACAGGCGGACTGGCAATTGGCGCCCGCACTTTTTCTTTGACAGGTGTGAGCATCTCCTCAACAGTTCCCTCTTTTAGCATCACGATCAGCGGGCCAATGAGTAGCCAACAACAACTCAACCTAGTGATTCAGCTGAGCGCACCTTCACCGGTAGCAACCATTGGCACCATCACGATGAGTTTTGCGCCAGCGGTTTCGAATGTGACTGACGATGCGGCTATTGTTTTTCTAGCTACCGGTGGCCGGCAGTTGAATGTGGCCCTCGCTGCGGGAGCTCAAACCGCCACCTATAACGGGCAAGCCAGCATCGCCTTTCAGACTGGCACTACCGCGGGCAGCATCACATTTACGGTAGCGTTCCCGAACACCGCGATCTACAAGCAATCGTTCGCAATTACAGGGGGCACGCCGCTCTTCACTAGCGTCCAAGCTACGCCAGAAAGCCCGAATCTGATCGTGACGGTAAACGGCTACGACAACACGTATAGCGCAGGGCAACTGTCGTTCACCTTTTACGACACATCCGGGAAAGTGATTGGCAGTCCGATCGCTTTCAACGCGACAGCCGATTTCCAACAGCTCTTTTTTGTCGGCAACACTTACGGCGGGCTGTTCAGTTTGCAAGGGGATTTCCCGATTAGTGGAGATATTACGAAAATTGGGTCCGTGACGGTGAGTCTGGCGAATTCGGCGGGAACGACCAGTCAAAGCGCGAGTTTGCAATAGACTCGGGCTGGTATACGCTCAAGGCATGCTTCCTGTAGCATTGACAATTGCAGGTTCGGACCCGAGCGGCGGCGCCGGCATACAAGCCGACCTCAAAACTTTTCACCAACATCGTGTGTACGGGACTAGCGCTCTTACACTTGTCACCGTGCAGAATAGCGTGTCCGTGTCGCGTGTGGAAGTGCTGTCAGCCGACCTGGTCACTCAACAAATTAACGCAGTACTTTCCGACATTCCACCGAACGCGGCGAAAACGGGCGCGCTGGGGAATGAGGCGGTGGTTAGAGCGGTAGCCGTGCTGACGGCCGAGTTTCAATTTCCCCTGGTGGTTGATCCGGTGATGATCAGCAAGCACGGTGCGCGCCTGATCTCGCCTGAAGCGGAAGGCGCCTTGCGTGAGGAGTTGCTGCCCATGGCGTATCTAGTCACGCCGAACATACCGGAAGCGGAGCTTTTGTGCGGGATGGAGATCAAAGATCAGGCTGACATGTTGCGGGCCGCGCGCCGGCTCTGCGCGATAGGTTGCAACGCTGTCCTCATCAAGGCGGGACATTTAGAGGGTGCGCCAGTGGATCTGTTGTTAGAGGGTGAGCACATTACGCGCTTCAACGGCACGCGGGTGAATAGTAAACACACGCATGGCACAGGTTGCACTTTGTCGGCGGCGATTACGGCGAATCTGGCTATTGGGATGACGCTGGTGGAGTCAGTTGAGCGGGCGAAACGGTTTGTGCAAGCGGGGATTGAGACCGCGCCCACGTTAGGACATGGGCACGGTCCATTGAATCACTGGGCCTAACGCTTCTTACGAAGCAAAAAGCCGAGGCCGAACAACGTGGAACCCATCAACGCCAAGCTGGTGGGCTCAGGCGCTGAAGTGACATCCGGAATAGTGAATGACGCGCTAATCGTCACCGGACCGGTGGTGGTGGCGCCTGGAACCGCAGTGGCACATAAAAATGGGCAAGATATGGGAGTTTCGCAACTAAGGTTTTAAACTTATCGTGCCATTGAAATAGCTAAAAGTAAGGCGCGCTGGGTACCCTTCCAGGAATCCTGGCCATCGAAAGTTTCGTTCAGCGAATGAGCTCCGCTGCCAGAACCGCCACCGCCTATGGTAATAGCCGGTATGCCTTGATTCATCGGTACGTTTGAATCGGTGGATCCCTCGCTTAAGCGAGCCGTCAAACCTAAGGCTTGATTTACCCCGAGAGCGGTCTGGACGATTTTGGAGCTTTCAGCAGTCTGCCCAGCGGGGCGAAGCCCAACCAGTTCGGCTGACGCGCTCACGGCGCCACGATTGTTCCAGCGCTTGTTCTCTTCGGCAACCGACTCGTTTATCACCGCTTTAAATTTCTGATCAAGCCTGTCGAGTTCTTTGACGTCGGACGAGCGCATATCGACCTCCATCCAAGCCTCGAACGGAATGGCGTTAACGGAAGTCCCACCGCCCACGCGGCCCACGTTAAATGTTGTTTTCGGCGTTTCGGGAACTTCAAACTGATCGATCTTGGCGATCGCGCGACCCATGGCTTGAATAGGGTTAGCCATGCCGAACGAACCGTAGCTGTGGCCGCCCGGCCCTTTGAAGGTGACCTTGTAGCGATAACTGCCAACGCCGATATTGGTGATGCTGGCGCCCAAACCATCGATGGAAATAAACGCGTCAATCTGCCCCTTTAACGTCTCGCCGAAGAGTTCTTTCATGCCGCGTAGGTCGCCCAAGCCTTCTTCACCGACGTCAGCGACAAAGGTAATGGTGCCTTGGGTATTGATTTTTGCTTCGTTGAGAGCGCGAATCACCCCCACCATGACCACGAGGCCGCGGCAATCGTCACCAATGCCAGGACCCTTCATCAAATCGCCGGTGCGGGTTACGTGAACGTCCGTACCGGGGGGAAAAACGGTATCGAGGTGGGCCGCAAAGACAAGATTGGGACGCGGATTGGTGCCGGGCCTTGTACCGATCACATTGCCGGCCTTATCAATTCGAACGCCGCTGAGTCCTAGTTGTTCGAACAAGCGTTTCAATTCAGCGGCGCGAACGGATTCCTGGAAAGGCGGCGCGGCGATCTCGCAAATACGCTGCTGCTCACGCAACATCTCAGGCTCGTTGCGCTGGATAATGGCAAACGCCTCCTTGACCGCAGGTTCGTTGGCCAGCGTGGCCACGCTCTGCGCGGAGGCGCCTAAAGTGCAGAAAGTGAAAAGTGCGATTAGCTGGCTAGTATTTGGGGACACTAGGATCAACTTTATCGCTCCAGGCCGTGATCCCGCCAGTCATATTACGTACATGTTGGAAGCCGTTCTGCTTCAAAAGATCCATCGCCTTTTGGCTGCGCCCGCCCGATTTGCATTGGCACACAATGTCTGCGTTCTTATCGAGCTCATTCAAGCGCTTCGGCAAATCACCGAGTGGAATCAGCACTGATCCGGGAATTTTAGCGATTTGATATTCGTGCACTTCGCGGACGTCCAGAAGGACGAACTTGTCGCCGCGGTCAATCTTCTGCTTCAGTTCAAGCGCATCAATCACGGCGCTGTCGGAGGTGGTTGTTGGTTGGGTGCTCATAGGTGTAATTCCACAGAATTGCTGGTAGTCAATTAACTTTGTCACGGTGGGATGGTCACCGCAGACTGGGCAGTCTTTGTCGCGGCGCAACTTCAACTCGCGGAACTTCATGCCGAGCGCATCGTAAAGGAGCAGGCGGCCCTTCAACGGCTCGCCGATGCCCAAAATCAGCTTGACGGTTTCGGTTGCTTGGATGACGCCGATGATGCCGGGCAGAATGCCAAGCACGCCACCTTCGGCGCAACTCGGAACCAAACCGGGAGGAGGCGGCTCTGGATAGAGGCAGCGATAGCACGGGCCATCTTCGTAAGCGAAAACAGTGGCCTGCCCTTCAAAGCGGAAAATCGAGCCGTAGACGTTTGGCTTCTTCAGCAACACGCAGGCATCGTTCACTAGATAACGGGTGGGAAAGTTATCAGTGCCATCAACGACTATGTCGTAATCGCGCAAAATCTCGAACGCATTTTCACTCGAAAGGCCGGTATCAAACTTGTCGATGCGGATGTTCGGGTTGATCTCTTTCATGCGATCGGCCGCCGAATCGAGCTTCTTGCGGCCGATGTCACTGGTACCGTGAATGACTTGGCGTTGAAGGTTAGAAACATCTACCACGTCAAAATCAACCAGACCGATGCGGCCAACGCCAGCCGCCGCCAAATAAAGTCCCAGAGGCGCGCCTAAACCGCCGGCGCCAATCATAGCAACCTTGGCGTTCTTCAGCTTTGTCTGTCCCTGCATGCCCACTTCCGGCAGAATCAGATGCCTGCTGAAGCGCGCGATTTCGTCATTGGTCAGCGCTGGCGCCTGCTCCTCCAACGCCGTCGCCCCGCCAGCAATGCTGGGCACAATCGACAGGGTCTCGCCGCCACTTAACTTCGTGTCGGTTTTATCCAGGTAGCGAATGTCTTCGTCGTTCACGTACACGTTAACGAAGCTGCGCAATTTGCCTTGATCGTTGAAGAGATTCTTCTTGATTTCCGGAAAACGCAGTGTCAAAGCGCCGAGCGCTTCCGCCACCGTGGCGCCAGTTACCTCAACCGAATCGCTCTGTTCTGTAAATTGCCGCAACGCGGTGGGAATTAAGATCTTGGCCATTTCATCTCCTCGGGCTCCGCCGCAGTCTGGTCAAGATCGGGCAGGAAGCTATTTGCATGATCGAACTTTCCATTTTGAATCGAAAGAACAACAAAGGAATACCAGGGGCACGAGTTTTTTAGGTCGGTCTCGGAAAAATACGCGTCGCAATCAGGATGCGAATGAAATATGCCGATCAGGTCGAGACCGCGCGCGCGTGCCGCTTTGTCGGCGGCCAACAAGTCCTCTGGCTTTAATTCGTAACGGTCATTCTGCTTGCCGGCGAAAGAGTTTTCCAAAGGAACCGATTCCGTCACCACTTTATGGCCACCTTTGTTGTGTCCCAACATCGCGCCGCAGCACTCGTTAGGATACAGCCGCTCGGCGTGTAACACCATGGTTTGCCATGGTTTAGCTTCAATTTCAATCACAGACGCTGGTTTTCCTACTATTCCTATTGTGTATGACTACCATTGCTAGGATGACACACAGCCTAAGCAGGTTGCAGGCTGCCCGGGAGCTTTAAGCAGGCAAGTACTGTTTGAGTTGCGGAAAAAAGTCGATGGCAAAGCCCGTGGCCACGTCGATGGCGCGCTTCGTATCGCCGCCAGCAACGGGAACCACCACTCTGACAAGTGCCGTATCGCTGCGGTTGTAGCGGATCGAGTCGGTCACCGTGTAGTACTTGGCCCAATATTCGCTGGCTACCGTGCGGTTGTGCGATTGATACCAATACAGCACCACGCTCTGACTGTCGCCGCGCGTAACGATATAGCGATTTACTTGGATCGGTTCAGCCTGTCCCGGTACCGCGATATCCACGATTTCGCTGCTAGTAGGTACGTAGCCCGAACCTGGCAAGCAGTTCTTGGGGGAGTGCGGCGCCTTGCCGGTGCTTTGGGTGTCAAAGAATGCCACAAAAAGAGTGGCCGCCGTGCCGTTGCTCTGATTTTTGTAAAGCCGCGAAAGAATGTCGTCCGCTTTCAAAACGTCCAGTTCATCTTGGCTGATTTGTAGATCCTGAATATTTTTCCAAGGCGTGCCTGCTAAAACGAAATCGGCCAGCGGGAGACGCGGCGGGATCTTCTGTTTGTGCGAGAACCCATAAAACATGCCCGCTTGCGCCAGCAATACAGCGCTTAGAATCACAGAACTCTTCGAACCCATCAACCCGGTCATTGGTTAAGCCTTTCCTGTCTTTTTGGCCACCACGTTAATCAAGCGGTGGACGGCCAACAATACGATGATATCGATGAAATAGATAATAAACCCTTCCATTTCGTGATACCAACCGCTGGCCCACTCAGTATTGTGTTCGGAAAGCAAGGCGGTGATGGCCACGCGCATGCCGTTAGCCAGGATGGCAATGGGCACGGTGGCCACTAGGAGCGCCCAGCGCATCCACACTTTTTTGTCGGTGAAATAAGAGATGATCAACGCCATGAACAGCAGCGTCATTAATGAGCGGATTCCACTGCAAGCCTCGGCGATATCGAGCGGTTGGCTGGGAATATGCAGAATGTTCCCTTCGCGGAATACCGGGATGCCCATCATGCCGATCATCAACTCACCCAACTCGCTAGCCAGATTCTGCAGCTTCATGGTGAGCGCCGAATAGATGATGGCCGGAATCGGAATCATGAATAGCAAGAGGACAAGCGGGAATAGCAAGATTTTGATCCAGCGCGTGCCGCCCAGGTATAAAACCGTTCCAAAAAGCGCGATGACGAAGGACAAACGAGCTGAAAACAATTCCGCGCCGAGCGTGGCCACCACGGAAAGCAAGCCGCTAAAGATGACAATAATTAAGCCAAAAGCGTTCGACTTGCGTGGTTCGGCTAGCAGCTCATTGCGATGCTGCCATGCCACAAAACCCGCAAATATCGGCACAAAGAAACCGTGCCCCATATTTTCGTCCGTGGCCCATTGGTTGCCCATTCGGTAAAGGATGGGCCAATAGCACAAAATGAGCAATCCCCCAAACCAG
>Ga0302319_10011345_pt1 | contig 16915 bp, 13 predicted proteins | sample Bog_T0_2_FD_203319 | JGI IMG/M metagenome (GOLD analysis project Ga0302319, IMG submission 203319) | Peat permafrost microbial communities from Stordalen Mire near Abisko, Sweden - Bog_T0_2 | ecosystem: Environmental > Terrestrial > Soil > Wetlands > Peat | place: Sweden: Abisko, Stordalen Mire...
TCGTGTAAGGGAGTCCCAGCAGACTCATCAGGGCCGGCAAACGGTTGGTACTGGCGCCGCCCGATGGATTAGTGGGCAAGCTCAGGGAAACGGCGCCACTGGTGGAGACGGAGTATTGGGTGACAATATTGCCAATTTCAAACGTGTTCGCTCCGGCAAGGCTCACCATCATGGAAATTCTGGCATCGGGCTGGATGGAGTTCAGCAAATCCGAGCAGCGGCCGCCCCAACCCGTCGTCGGCGGCTGGTCCGGAACCGAGGTCTGCCATTGGGTCTGCTGGTCGGCATGTGAAAAGAGCTGGGGCGGCGTGGGCTTCGTCTTGCCCAGATATTGGGCGCGGGTGATGGGATAGACCAGCGTGCCGGTATTAAAGAGAAATGCGAGTTTCCCCTCGCCGAAGAGTGTCTGGAGCTCCGGACAACTCGGGTGCAGCCCGTAGGTATTGCCGTCGCTGTTCAGGGAGTTGACGCCCAGAATGGCGCTCTGCGGGATGGCCAGCACCGGAGTGCGAATGGCGGCATAATTGGCGTATTGGGACCCAAGGGTGGGAATAATCAGGTTGTTAGAATCATTGCCCCCCTGCAAAAAGATGCAGACGAGCGCCTTGTAGTCGGTGATGTTCGACTGGGCGACCGCGGCATTCATAAAGCGCAAATCGCGGATGGCAGAAGTCATGGCGACCGTGCCCACCGCGGCGCAAGTGGCCCGCCGGATAAAATCCCGACGCGTGATGACAGAAATGTTCTTCTTGTTCATGAGCTTATTTTTGGATGACGTAGTCGGGCGAACTGACGATCAGATGGACCACGGCGCGGACCCGGTCCCGCATCTGGGTCTGGCTGGGGGGCGCGCTATAGCTGAAATTATTCGTGTTGGCGACAAACCCGATGATGTTGGTCTGGGTGGCGTAAGACAATTCGCCCGCCACGAGGAGGATATTAAGGTTGCTGACGAGGTTGGGGATGCCCGCGTCCGCAGTGTAGGTCGGGGTCATCCACGGGGCGACATCCAGCACGATCGAGCCATTGCCGCCAGCGAAACTGCTGAGGCCATTGGTGTTCCCGGTATTACCCAAAATCCCGCCCTCGATAAAATTCATTTGCTGCGCCACGCCGCTGGCGGTGGTCAACTGGAATTCCGGTGTGGTCAGCCCGGCGGATGCCAGGTCACCCGGAAATTCATAGCCCGGATAGAAGAAATTAAAGACGGTCGGGGAACGGAGCGGAGATTGGGACAAACTCGCGGTGGTGCCCTCGTCAGTATAACTCATGTTCCACGTATCCTGCTGGATCACTAGGGTGCCGGAACGGGTGATGCTCGGGGCTTGCAAACCATAAACCGTGAGGCTGTTTTCATTCTGGTTGGTGGTAATGGTGCTGGTGACGGTGAAATGCGTTGCATCGGGCACCGTGACGACCGGGTAAACCCCGGAAACCGCCGTGCCGGAGGTAAAATCAATGTAAACGCTATCGCCCGCCACCAAGCCATCAGGGCCGGTGATGCTGACGAGAACATTGGTCCCGGTCTGGGTGTAGCCACCGACCGCAAACTTGGAGATAAAACAACTGCCGGCGCGCTGCACCAGGTCGGAGGTGGCGACAGTAAAATACGTTGTATCAAAGTTGGTGATGACCTGATAAAGCCCGCTGGTGGCGCCGCCCGTGGTGAAAACCAGGTAAACCGGATCACCGGGGGCGAGATTGTTTCCCGACAGACCGGCTGTGATCACCCCATTGGTCTGGCCATAAGACCCGGCGAGGATTTGGGGGGCGTTGATCGTCAGGTTAGTCCTGCTGGTTGCGGTCACTGAGTAACCTTGCGTGGTGGGAGCGGGGTTGCCCGAGGTGTCTGTAAAAATCATGTAGGCAGTATCGCCGCTGTTGAGCAGGTGCGGACTGCTGGTGGTGATGCTGATGACTTGATTGGTGGTTTCGGTGTAGGTGCCGCTGACGTCCGGCGGCGCGGGGAAAGCCCGAGCCAGCTGTGCGACCCGGATTAAAGGCTCAATTTGTTTTCCGTAGCCTGCCTGCGGAACCAGATCAGGACTGCGGGCTTCGTAATCAAGGAGAATTGCCTGAATGACGGCTTGCAAATTTCCGCGCACCCCGGTGCCGTCGTTGTTGAAGACCTGCGCCACGCGGTAAACATAATCGTGGCTCGGATTGCTGGTCACCAGCCGCTGAATCAGTTCACGGCAAATGAACGGGCCCACATTGGGGTGATTAAATATGGCATTCAACGCCGACTCCAGATCCTGGGAGCAGTAAACGTCGTTGGTGGTGGAAGGAACCGTCTGGTTGCCATAGGCTGGCGGCAGGACAACATTATCCAGAATCAATTTGGTGCCGAGCTCATGGTGGGCGGGAACCAGCACCATGGGATTGGTGCCATTATACGGGGGATACCAACTCGTGGGCAGCAGGCCATTGGCCAGGTTGGTTTGATAATAATTCCAACCGGTAAACACGCTGGCGTAACCCATGATTTCATTCTGGTTATAGGTGGAAACGAGATTCCCCTGCGAGTTTAAAACCAGCGAACCATCCGGCCAGAGACGGTTCAGGCCGACCGAAAACAATTGTTGCACTTCGCGGGCATAGTTTTCGTCCGCGTGCAAACCGGTGATGATGCTTCCGGCATTATTACCCTGCATGCCGAGATAAAGTCCCATGGCGGGATGGAGCGTGACATTCTCGAGCAGCGTGCGGTAGTTACCGAAGGCGTTATCGAGTAACATGTCGTAATAGGAAGAGAGGGCATCGGCATTGTTCTGGAGCACCCCATTTTCGGAGACGACAAAAATCTCGCTCAATGCCAAGGCGACGCGCTGCCGCAACTCATCGGGAGCGGTAACGGCGTTTTGCCACCAGGAATTGAACCAGAGCGGGCTTTGATAGCGATCCGTGGGATCCGAATCGGCATGGGCCACCACATTGCTCAAACAATGGGTCGGCGGAATGGTGAATTGAGTGTCGAGCCAGCCGGCGTAACCCAGGGATTGGACCGAGGTAATATCGTTGGCCGAAGGTCCAAAGGTAGCCTGTTTCAGGAAACGAACCGCGGCGGCGGGATTGGCCGAATCATCGGTCCAGGCAGGCGGCGCCGGCGGGGGCGTGAAACTCTGCGCACCACTGGCGAGGGTAAAATTACCGCCGATTTCTCCGTTCCCGAAAGCCGAACTTTCAATCACAAGCGCCGCCTTGCCTTCGGAGATAATTTGCAGGATGTCATTCGTCTGGAGCGGGCCGGTGGCCTTGATGTTCCACAGGTAGGTGCCGTTGGGCTGAGGCTTGGAGGCGGCAATATCGTAGATTAACTCCGGGGGATCGTTCAGATAGGCATCGGAATTGATGGATTGGCCAGTGGGGTTGCCCACCAGATTGGTATAGGTAAAACTGAGCGTGGCCTGCGTCCCTGCGGCATTGACCAACAAGGTTGCCGAACCCACGCCTTCGCTCGTCACGCCGGGTAACGCCAACAGGTTCGCCGAATATAGGGTCCCCGAATTATCTGCCGGCAACGGCGGGTAATATCGCGAAAGCAGGTAGCCGGGAACCACGCCGGCCGGCGTATAATTGGTGCCGGTTGGATCCTGCAGCCAGCCAACGGACCAATTGTCATTGGTACCGGTGCCCGCCTTATGCAAAATCTCAACGAAATATTGTTGACCGGCAGTCAGGGCTAACCAGCCCGACTGCTGGCTGGATTGCAACGACCATTGGCCAGGAGTCGTGCCGTTCTGGCCCGGAGCGGTGGGATTATTGGTGGGCGTGACCCAGGCACGCAAAACCTGATTCATGGAATTATTGTCGTCCGAAATCCAAAGCTGGGCGGAGTCGCTGCCCGCGATCCAGAAATAATAATTGCCAGTAACCGGGGCGGTAAAATAACCGCGAACCCGCTCACCATAATTCTGGCCGTAACCGGTGATTCCTGCCAGTGAGCCCAGGGTGTTCGTTAAATTCGCGGGGGTGCCGGTCGGGATGTCGGTAATATTGATCCCGGGAGCATTCGTCCAGATTTCTTGAACCACGGAACTGCTGGTGTTTAGCACGGCCAGGTTGAGGACCGAGGCGCCCGCGCCAATCAGGTTGCTGGCTGTAACGGTAATTTGAAAATTTCCGGCGAGGGTGGGAATGCCGGAAATCAAGCCGTTGGTTGAATTGAATGCCAGGCCGGGCGGCAGATATTTCGCCGCAAACCCAAGCGGAGTATTGGCCGCGGTGATGGCATAACTAAAGGGCTGGCCAACGAAAGCCACCGCACTCAAGGGGCTGGTCACCGCGACGGGACCATTGGAGACGCCAGCGGTAAATTGATTCGTGGCGTATAAACTGGTCGCGGGAATGATCTCCCGCGACTGGTCGGCGCTGTACCAATAAAGATGTGCCTGGGCCGGCCCGTTAGTTTCGAGATAATCCAGCCGGATGTCATACCGCACGCCGGCCTGCAAATTGATGGTGTTGGTCCAGTCGGTCAGACCCTGGGTTCGCCACTCGTTAATGAGCAGTTGGTCGTTGACCCAAAGCCGGCAGCCGGCTTCGCTGCTGACGTCAAAAATGTAAGGTTCCGAAAATTGGGGCTGCACTTGGCCGGTCCACCGCACCGTGTACAGGCCATTACTCAAATCCGGCGAGGTGCCATTGGTCCAATTGAAATCAATAACCGGATCCACCCGCGTCAGGAAAAGGTTGGTGGGATTAAAATTCCGGCTGTTGGTGTAGACGGTGCTGCAATTGGTATAATACTGGCCAAGCAAACCGTACCCCAAGGCGGTGGGGGACGGGTAAATGACCACCGCGGCATTGCTGCCGGTGCCGATGGTGTAATCATTGCCAGGCAACAATTGCAATTGAGCCAGCACGGGCGCGGCGAGGTTTACATTTGCCAGAGGCGTCACTGCAATGTTGGCGGAACTTACCCCCGCCGCCAGGGTAATCGTGGACGGCAGATTATTGCTATAGTCCAAGCCCGCGGAGGCCATGCCGTTTCCCGGCGGGGCGGAGATCAGGTTGACGGTGATGGCCCCGAGGGGGAAACCACCCCGATTTACGGTAAATTGACCGTTGGCGGAGGGCGAAACGCCGGGATCAGGCTGCGTGGTGGTGGCAACACTGGCGGAAATTGTGACCACATTTTGGCTGGCGAGGAGATTGGTGGCATACGCATAATCGCTCAAAGGATTGCCATTGCCGTCTTCCTGGCCATTGCTCCACGCATTACTCGGATCGAGGCCGAGCTGATATTTCTCCCAATCGTTCATCAGGCCGCTGCCATCCGAATTCACGTCCGAAACGGCGACATGATAAAATTTAACGGCCGGCCCCACGAGCACGGTCAGGCTCACGTTGGTTCCCACCCGGACCACTTGATTGGTTTCGAACACCCAGTTCGTGGCACCCGCGGTTGTAACGCTAAAGAGCGAGTAATTTTTACCCAGATAGCACGGCATGGTGACGGTAAAATTTGTCCCGGCGTAGGTCGTGATCGCGATGTGCGGGAAGGAGTTGGAATTGAACGGATCCGTGCCGGCAATCGATTCCTGCAAATTCGAAAAACCATCCTGATCCGGGTCGGCGCCGGGACTGACCCCCACCGCATTATAGGTCCATTCCCAAACGTCGCTCATGCCGTTGCCATTGAGATCGATCATTTGGGCCCGAGCCAGGCTGGCACCCCACACGAAGAAGGCGCCGACCAGAAGCAAGCCTTTCAACCTCCAAAAGGTGGAAGTTCCGGACCGACCACGGAACGGCAACCAGGTCACAGGCAGGCGGAAGCGCCGCGAACACTGGTTGAACAAACCAGTGAACCAGGCGACGCAACCAGTTTGATTGAAATCGAAAAAATCATAAATACCTCTCGTTAAAAAAACCAAACCCTGTGAAAATTGTGTTCCAACATCCATCACGCAATCCAGAATGTCAAACGAGAGGGTGAAATAAGCGATTCACTCAAGCCAAATCCTGCCGGATCAAGCAATCCTTGTAGAAATCAAGCCAAGGCGTCTTAACTGGCTAAACCACGCCTTCAGGCAGCTTACAAAAGCCTGAGTCTTCGAGCCGAAACCCCTGAATCAATTGAACCTCCGGGCATGGCGGATTAATGGGCGCCCACCGCGCCGGCAACGAGCGGCTCGTTGGTCTTTTGGAAGGTTACCACCAGCAGGGTCAGCAACGCCGCCAGGCCCATACTCACGCCGCCGAGAATCAGAACATTCATGGGTTCGTTGTGCAGGAACGCTATCAGAATAACTCCAAGCCATTTGGAGGCCACAATCTGGGGTACGACGATAAACAGATTGAATAGGCCCATCATGGCGCCGACCTTGGCCTTGGGCAGCGACGGCGCAAGCATCGCGTAAGGCATGGAGAGAATGCTGGCCCAGGCGATGCCAATCGCCGTCATCGAGATCAATAAATAATTTTTGTCCGGCGCCAACGGCACCAGCGCCAGTCCCAGCGCGCCCGTAGCCAGGCAAAGCACGTGCATGATTTTCGGGCCGGTATATTTCGTGGCCCAAAGCAGCACAAAGGAGAACCCGAAGCACACCAAATTGTAGGCGGCAAAACAGATGCCCGTCCACGAACCGGAAGCTTCCATGGCCAGGGAACCGGGCGCGGCGTGAAAGATGTTTCTGGCGATGGCGGAAGGAAAATAAACCCATAAGGAAAACATGCCGATCCACGTAAAAAACTGGACCAGGCCGAGCTCCCACATGCGTCTGGGCAAATGCAAAACCAGCGGGAGAATATCGCGCAACCCAAGCGTCCAGTCGAATTTCCGAGCGCGAATCTCGGCCAACTCGGCGTCGCCCGGAGGATATTCGGTGGTCTTGAACACCGTCCATAGGACGGCACCGAGAAAGGCGACCGCACCGATATAAAACGACAGGCGGACGGCCATGGGGATGTGCCCCTGCCCCGCACCCTCGGCCTGGATTCCAAACCAATTGGTCATCATCCAGGGTAACGCCGAGGCAATGGTGCCCCCCAGGCCGATGAACAGGGATTGAATGGCAAAGCCCTGCGAATTTTGCTCCGCGGGCAGATTATCCGCCACCAGCGCGCGAAAGGGCTGCATGCTGGCGTTGATGGTTCCATCGAGCACCCAGAGCAGGCCCGCGGCCATCCACACGGAAGGTGAATTGGGCATCAGCACGAGCGCGAGTGAAGCCAGCAGCGCCCCGCCCAAAATGAACGGCCGACGCCGGCCCAGCCGGGTCCACAGCCGGTCGCTGGACTGACCGATCAAGGGCTGAATGATGATTCCCGTCACCGGCGCCGCCAGCCACAAGATGGAGAGTGTGTCCTCTTTAGCGCCCAGGTAGGTGTAAATGGAACTCATGTTCGCCATCTGCAGGCCCCAACCGAATTGGATGCCGAGAAAGCCGAAGCTCATGTTCCAGATTTGCCAGAAAGACATTCGCGGTTTTTGCATGGACATGGGATTAGAGATACGCAGAGTGTGCGCTGGCCAGGCCACGTAAGCAACCGCATAACCATGCGATCCTTTGAAGAGTCCAGGTTCAATGAGGGCACACTTTGCGGATTGGCGCACGCCCCGCGGGTGGTTTAGTCTTTCGGCATGAAATACCGAACTTTGGGACGGACCGGCTGGAAGATTTCGGAAATCAGTTTTGGCGCCTGGGCCATTGGCGGCGCCTGGGGCCAGGTCAACGACCGCGAATCCATGGCGGCCCTGCACGCCGCCCTGGACGGCGGCGTTAATTTTTTTGACACGGCCGATGTTTACGGCGACGGCCGCAGCGAACGCTTGCTGGCCAAACTCCGCAAGGAGCGCCCGGAACCCTTTTACATCGCCACCAAAGCCGGCCGGCGCCTGCCGCAGCAAACCCCCGAAGGTTACAGCCGCAAGAACCTGAACGCCTGGGTGGACCGGAGTTTGCGCAACCTGAAGACGGACACCATCGACCTGCTGCAATTGCATTGCCCGCCCACCGGGGTTTATTACCAGCCGGAAGTGTTTGGCATCCTCGACGATCTGGTGAAGGCCGGCAAGTTGCGTCACTACGGAGTGAGCGTGGAGAAAGTGGAGCAGGCGCTGAAGGCGATTGAGTTTCCCAAGGTCCAATCCGTCCAGATCATTTTCAACCTATTCCGGCAGCGGCCGACGGAGTTGTTTTTTGGCGAAGCCCGGCGGCGTAAAGTCGGGATTCTCGCCCGGGTGCCGCTCGCTTCAGGAATGTTATCGGGCAAAATTTCCCGGGGCAGCCGGTTTGCCAATGACGATCACCGGAATTTCAACCGTCATGGCGAGGCGTTTGATCGCGGCGAAACTTTCTCCGGCGTGGACTACGCCACCGGGTTGCGAGCCGTGGAAGAATTGAAAGCGCTGACGCCCAAGCATGTCCCCCTCAGCCAGTTGGCGCTGCGATGGATTCTGGAATTTCCTGCCGTGACCTGCGCCATCCCGGGAGCAAAACGGCCCGCCCAAGTGACCGAAAACCTCCAGGCCTCGAACTTAAAGCACTTGTCCCCGGTCGTGCGCAAGGCCATCAAAGCCATCTACGAACGCGAGATTAAACCGCTGGTGCATCAGTATTGGTGAAACACCTGCGTTAATCCCCTGAATCCGCCGCCACCACTTCTGCACCGGCGGGCCGCGGGCGGTAGAGGACCGCCACGTTACCCACGCGCATCACTAATTCGCTGCTGGTACGGGTGGCCAGTTGCGGGGCGAGATCCTTCTTTTGCTCCTTGAAATCCGAGAATTTCACTTTCACGAGGTCCTGCTGCTTCAGCGCCTGGTCGAGTGCGGCGATGAATGGGTCAGAAAGGCCGTCATGCCCCACCTTGAGGGCGGGTTTCAGCAGTTGCGCCCGCGCTTTGAGCTCGCGGAGTTGCGGATTAGTCAGAGTTCGCACGCCGGCAGCATAAGCCAAATCCGTGCGGCGGGCAGCGAAAATATCAGGCCTCAATCCTGGCTCTGCCATTCGCGCAGTTTGGCTTGGGCCACGCGCGATTGTTCCGGGTTGAGTTTTGACTCCACCTGCCCGATGATCCGTTCCGCTGCCTGCACATTGCTGGCGTAGAGAACATGCAGCTCCGCCAACCGTAGTCGCAGGTCAAAATTTCCCGGGTCCGCTTCCATCTGCACCTCCAGCATTTGCATCGCCGTGCCGACGCAGCCTTGCTCCAATAATTCGTCCACCGACCCTTTGGGCACGGTCGCGACCGGCAGATCGACCTGTGGTCTGGACCATTCCTCGATGGATCGACGGGCAAAATCCAGGTGCGCCGCCGCAATGTGCGGCTGTTTTTCCAGCAGCTTCAACACCTTCCAGGCCTTGTCCGTCCGCTGCAAATCCCGGGCGTAAAGCCGCATCAGCGGCATCGCGGCATCCATGTCGCGCGGATTTTTCGCCAGCAGCGATTTCAAGATGGATTCCGCCTTGCCAAATTTACCCTCCAGCTTGAGACGGTGGGCCTCCGCCAGCGGTTTGACGAGCTTGACCGGCTCCGGCGTCTCCCCCAGATGCGCGAGCGTCATGTCCAGCACCGCCGGCGAAACTTCGCCCGAAGCCTTGAGTTTTTTGCACAATTGAATGGCCTGCGCCTTTTTGCCCCGCCGAATGAGTTGGGCGATCTGCTCCAGCAAACGCACTTCGCGGTCGGGCTGAAACCGGCCGGAATCATCCGGTTCGATGATGGATTTGAATAATTGCGCCCCCATCTGGCGGAGACAGCCGCACCAGATAAACGCCAGCGGCATGGCCAACACCGGGTAAATGTAACCGGCATCCGGGTGGTGGTGATTCGTATACGCCGAGAAGTTCAGGAAACAGAATTCAACCAGCACCAGGGAGATACCGCACCGGAGCGCGCGCCGGACAATATCCCTGATCCCGTTCATTCCGGACAGATGGGCATCAAAGCCGCTTAACCACCAAAAAGCGACCGTCATCAGACCCAGAAACATCAGATTTGTGCCAAGCATGGACATGGGCAATAAAAGAGCTCCGTTGGAATCTGATAATTGCGCGCCTCCCGGCGCCGCATAAGGCGAACATTGCCGAAGGCCATGCCGAAAGGCAAGGGGCGATTTTGCGGGGTTCCCGAGGTGGTTTAACCACCCAGCAATGCCGGATTCAGGCGCCAAACCACCCAGCTCAGCAAGGCGGCAAAAGTAACCCAGGCTAAATAAGGAATAAGGATCAAACCGGCCATCAGTCGTAAACCCCAGAAGCTGCGCAGCGTGGCCGCAATCAGGATCCAGAGCACCACGATCTCGCCGCAGGCCAGCAAGCCCTGATGCCAGGCAAAGAACAGCCAGCTCCACAGCGCATTGGCCGCCAACTGAATTGCAAACAGCCCCAGCGCTCGCCAGACGCGCGGCCTCCGCTCCGCCGGCAGATTGGCGATGAGGCCTGCCGCCACACCGATCATGGTGTAAAGCAGGCTCCAGACGGGACCAAACAGCCACGGGGGCGGCGCCCAGGGCGGCCGCGTTAGGTGCTGGTAAAACTCGGGAGCCCCCGCCGAGGCCACGGCGCCGACTGCCGCCGCGGCAAAACACAGCAGCAAACATCCGGCGTAGACCGCCACTGGTTTTACGCACCCGGAAAGTTTCAAGCAGGGTCAAAATAAGGCGACTACCAGCCGTTTGTCACCTGAAGACTGAATTACCGGCGTACGTTGGGCGGGCGAATCGGTGGCGGGGTCACGGGGTAGACGGTCTTTAACGGCGGCAATGGCGGGGGACGGTTGGCAGGCGGAGCGGTCGGCGTGGGCGAAAGCGGGGGATTCGCCGGGTAGCTTCCGGAACCAATCTTGGTTTCCGGAAATTTCATCTCCCCATATTCAAAATGACCCGGTTTGCTCAGGTTACCAATCGCGGTATCGGCCGTTTTCGCAAAATCAATCGTGTCGTGTCGCGCCGGCAGCGTCCACGTCTGATAGCCGTTCACCACCCAATCCAGTTTGCCCGTGCCGGTGTCAATCATCAGCCCGTGCACGGGAATCTTCTGGCCGATCAAGGGGCTTTGCCGCACGAAATCGCACGCCTTCACCACATTGGAGCGCTCGCTGCCAAAGGTACCGAAGAAATTCGCCAGATCGTCCGGCAACCGCTGCCGCTGCACCCCCAACGCCTGCAACTCATCCAGCAATTTCATCACCGGCGTCCCGGCAATCTCACATTGGGTGTGTCCGATGATCGCGATCTCCCGCCCGCCTTTGACCGCGCACGCCAGGGCCAGCGACCGGATCGTGCTGGACATCGGCCCGGTGATCACATTGCCCGCGTTGCGCAGCCAGATGAATTGCTCCGTCGGCAGCGCCAGGGCATTGGGGAACAGGGCGTTCAGGCGCGGATCAATGCAGGTCAAGGCAATCACCGGCAGCGCTTCCGAAAAATCCGCGGGATGCAGCCCCGCCGTGACATCGCCCGCGACCGCGCGATGATTCGCGTCGAGAATGGCTTCAAATAGGCGCATGGTTTTAAATCGGCAAAATTAGCCACAGAGTCACCGGGTCACAGAGGGAGAATTTCAAGATGGGGATTTCCATGTGAAACCAATTCAGTGTGCTTTTTTCCATGGTTGCAGCGGCGGGGGTTCAAACGCCGGTGCCGGTGGCGCCGGGGACGGCATTAGATACCATAGCGCCAGATAGATCACCACTCCGGCAAACGCGGTAAACAGCGTCGCCAAAACGCAGACCACCCGCAGTCGGCCTGGACTCCAACCATAACTTTCCGCCAATCCGCCGCACACGCCGGCAATCCGGCGATTCTGGATGGAGCGGCATAAGCTCATATTCAGGCTGAAGTTATCGGCGGCGGCGGCTGATGCCGCTTGGGATGGCCAATCAGCAGGTACAGCAACGCGCCGAGGATTTGTAGAAAAATGATCGCCAGCACCCAGCCGATTTTTTCGCCATCACCCAGGGCTGGATTTTGGATCGCCGAAACCAGCATCCATACCCAGAACACCATCAGCCCAAGGCAGACCGGCAGGAAGATGGCCAACATTAGCAGCGCGGGCACCAAGGCCACGCCGCCGACTCCCAGAATTGCTAGCATAAATTCATTCCAATTGGTACGGGCCGCCGCCTTGCCTGCCCGAAGTTTATTCTGTTCCCGCGCGATTGTGCTATGCGGTTTTATCCGTTTCATCGGGCTTGCCCGCTTCGCCGCCCATCGCCTTCTTCAGCGCCGGAACCTGCTCCAGCAACTTTTCAAATTTGACTCCGGTCAAGCTCTCAATAATCGGCGGCAACTGGCTGATGATGGTCGTCACGTCGCCGGTCAGTTTGCTGGCGCCGCCGCCGGGGCCGTTGCCCGCGTTGATGATGACCATCTTCTCCATCTTGGCCAGCGGTTCGCTGACCTTGCCCGCCACTTCCGGCAGGATGCGCACGATCATTTCGATCACCGCCGCCTCGTTGTACTGTTTGAAGGATTCGGCCTTCACGCGCATTGCCTCGGCCGTGGCTTTGCCTTGCGCTTCGATCACGCTGGCTTCCGCCAGACCGCGCGCCTTGTTGGCGTCGGCTTCCGCGAGTCCCGTAGCTTTCACGACGTCTGCGCCCGCAAACCCAGTCGCCTTGGTCGCGGCCGCTGCGCCGGACGCCTCCGTCTCCAACTGAAATTTCCGGGCGTTCGCCAGCGTTTCCACCCGGTACCGCTCCGCGTCGGCCGGCTTTTGGACCGTCGCTTCCAGCTCGCGCTGGCGGCGCAGGATTTCCTGTTGTTGCAGTTCGATCTGTTTCTGTTTTTCGACAATGCTCACCTGCACTTCTTCCGCCTTCACCAACTGGCCGGTCTTGAACTTCTGCAAATCATACGCCAGGTCCGCCTGCGCCTTCTGCACATTGACGGTTGCCTGATACTGGGCCACGTTCGACTGATAGTCCCGCTGCGCTTCGGCGATCTTGGTATCCGCCGCAAATTGCGCCTCCTGCCCGGCCTGCTTGGCCTGCGCCGACCGGATTTGCGAATCCCGGTCCGCCTCCGCCTGCGCGATCGTCGCGTCCCGTTTGACCTGCGCAATCCGCGGTTTGCCCAGCGCGTCCAGATAGCCTTGCGAATCCCGGATGTCCCGGATCGTGAAACTCACGATCGTCAGGCCCATGTTCGCCATGTCCCCGGCCGCCACTTCCTGCACTTTCGAGGCGAACGCATCCCGGTTCTGGTAAATCTCCTCGACCGTCATCGTGCCGAGGATCGCCCGCAAATGCCCTTCCAGCGTCTGCATCGCGATATTCTTGATGTCCTCCACGCCCTTGCTCAGAAACTGTTCCGCCGCCGTCGCGATGGAAATGTCATCGCCTTTGACCTTGGTCTGCGCCACGCCGTCCACCCGCACGGGCACGCCTTTGCTGGTGTAAACCTCCGGGGTCTGCACATCAATCGTCAGCAATTCCAGCGACAGAATGTCCACCTTCTCGATTACCGGCCAGACGAAGCGGCCCCCCCCCTTGACCACCCGGAAGCCCACTTCGCGCGTGTTGCCGTCCGGATCGATGATCTTGTGCCGCCGGCCCGAAATGATTAGCACCTGGTTGGGCCCCGTTTTCGTGTAACGGCTCGCCCAGATGATGACAAAAACAAAAAAGACAAACAGAATGGCGCCGACACCGGTAACCACCGTCAACAACTGCACATCGGCCAGCATGGGAATCAAATTCATGATCGTTAAATTGATTGAGAGGTTGGTGGATTCATAAGTTGAGTTGATTTAGTTTGAGGCGCCGCTTCGTTTTTAGACCGGTTAATCTGCTGTGTCCACATAAAACTGGCTGCCCACAACCCGGGTGATCTTCACCGTCCGGCCATTGGGCACCGCCTTCCCTCTTTCATTCCGCGCCGGCGCGGTGTAACGCGAGCCCGACTGCACGTACGAAATCTCACCGACCCCATTCTCCGGGATGGGCGACACAATCGCCGCCGTTTGCCCGATCAAATCCTTAACGTGGCCCTCGCTGGAGCTCTCCGTCTTGCGGAACATGGTGTTGAACAGCCACAAAACCACAGCGGCCACCAATATTCCTCCCAGCAGCGACAAGGGTGCGCTCACCCAGACCGCGTGCGTGGCTGGAATCCCCGATAAAATCATCCCGAACGCCCCGAAGGCGGTGATAAAACTGGCTAGCACCGTCGGGCTAAAGAGACTCAACCCCGGCACCCCGCCCGAGTCCGCCCCGGCATCCGCCTGACCGCCATCGCCCACCGGCTCATGGCCGCCGAAGAGGTGGCCCATGAAGGCGCTGGCCACGGTAAACATGAGCCCCACGACGAGACAAATAGTATAGATAATCATAAGCGAACACCCAACTGATTTGCTGGTTCCATTAGAACACCGTATCCGCCGCCATGCAAGACATAAGCAGACCGCCATAAAAGGGTCGGCCTGGCTGCCCGCTTCCGCACCCCACCACAAAACCCCATTTTCCGCCAGGCTGCACTTACAATTTGCCCCTGATTTTGGAATCGGCCACGGCGTCTGCCGCGCTTCCCGGAATGATCAGAAACTCACCAATTCCCGGATTCGAGATAGCGTTTGAGTTTCTCCTTGAGCACCTCGCGGCCGCGATGGATCAAGGATTTGGTGGCCGACAACGAACAACCCAGCACCCGGGCGATCTCCTCGTAGCTCAACTCCTCCTGACGGCACAACAAAATGGCCGTGCGCTGGTTTTCCGGCAGTTGCGCCAAAGCCTCCTCGATTTTGCCGGCCAGTTCACCCTGCAAGGCCCCCGCGTCCGGCAGGGTCACCGATTTGTCCTCATACTGTCGGGCCGGCAACTCGTCATTTTCCGCGTGGGTTTCTTGCAGGGAATCCGCCGGATGCCGCGCGCGGCGCCGGATCTCATTGAGACAAAGGTTTCGTGCAATCGTGAACAGCCAGGTCGAAAATCTGGCCGTGCGCTCATACCGGTCCCGTGATTTGTAAACCTGCAGGAAGACAATTTGGGCGAGGTCCTCCGCCTCCGTTTCGTCCCGCAAGGAGCGATAAACGAAATTCATCACCGGCTGCTTGTATTTATCGACCAATTCCCGGAAAGCCGCCCGATCACCGCGTTTGACACGCAGCATTAACTCGGCATCCAGGTCGCTTGGGTCGGACATTTCGAGCAAGAGTCTATTGAACTCCGCAACTGCGACAAGGTTTCGCTGAATTCAACCCGCTTCCCTACCCTTTGATAATCATCGCGCCGGCGGCCGGGCGGGAGCTGAAGATGCTCGCCTCAATTCCGGTGCTCTCCCGATAGTGTTTGGCAATCTCCCGGGTGATGCTGTCCACGGCCCCCGTTTTTACCAGGGCCACGCAGCAGCCGCCAAAACCGCCGCCGGTCATCCGGCAACCGTAAACGCCGCCCACGATGCCAATATCCTCGGCAAGCTCCACCACCACATCCAATTCCTTGCAACTCACCGCGTAATCGTCGCGCAGGGAGTAATGACTGGCATACATGAGTTGGCCCACCGTCGGCCAGTTCGACTGCCGAATCCCCTCCGCCGCATGAACGGTGCGCTCAATCTCGCCAATCACGTGGCGCGCCCGGGCATAGACGACCGGACTCAGCTTTGACTTCGCTTGCTCAAGTTGATCGGGGCTGGCATCGCGCAGCGAACGCACCCCGAGAATTTTCGCCGCCGCTTCGCATTGCGCGCGACGCTGGGCATATTCGCCACTGCCGAGCTCGTGCTTCACGTTGGTATTAATGACGAGCAATTCCACCGAAAGATCGTTCATCGGCACCAGCTCGGTTTGGCGCGTGCGGCAGTCGAGCAAAAGCAGATGGCCCTCGCGGCCGAGCGCGGAGATAAACTGGTCCATGATGCCGCAGGGAACCCCGGCGAATTCATGTTCCGCGGTTTGGGCGATCAACGCCTTCTCCACCGGATCAATTCCCCTGCCGGTGGCCGCCTCCATGAGCGTGGCCGTGCACACTTCCAGCGCGGCACTGCTGCTCAATCCGCCGCCGAGCGGCACGGTGGACATGAAGGCAACATCCAGGGCGGGAATTTTCTCACCGCGCTTTTGAAACCCGGCCAGCACGCCGCGAATGTAATTGGACCATTTCGGCAGTCCCCTGGTGACCGGCCCGGAAATATCGATTGTCGCCGTCTCCCGGAAGTGCGCGTCAAAGATATTGATCGCCCCGTGAGCCGTGGACGGAGCCGCCGCCATGATGGCGTAACGCTCAATGGCCATGGGGAGCACAAAACCGTCGTTATAATCCGTATGTTCCCCGATCACATTGACGCGCCCGGGCGCGGCGACAATCCAGCGGGGCGGCCGGCCATAATGACTTTGAAACTCAGCGGTTATGTGGGTGGTGAGGGCGTGCAGGTCCATAGGGAATTAAATAAAATCAGCGCCGGAGAGGATAATTCTCCGGCGCCGGCAAATCAATGCAGCAGTTCAGGCTTGGGGCGGATTTTTGCCGCCGGAAATGGCGCCCATCAGCATCGCGGCGCCGAACACGATGAGAACGATCCCCCAAATCAGGTCGATGTTAACACTGGAACCGGCGACTTGAATGGTGGCGGTGGCACTTTGGAACAGTCCATAAGCGGTGAGCAACACGCCGATGAGCGAAAACATCAGGCCAATTGGAAAGCGGATATCGAGTCCCATAATTTTAGTTTTTTCTTTAGTCAGGGTTGGTTTGGTTCACCAGAAAATCAGGTTCAAAATTACGCAGCAAACCAGCAGGATGACTCCCACCACCGCCGGCCGCCGCCAGAACAGCTGGTTATTGTCCACGATCTTGGGGGTGAGCGAATAGACCAGGCCCTTTAATTCCTCGTTGGTTTTGGTCCGCCGCGTGGACAACGAAATCACCAGGGTCAGCGTGAAGCAAATGATGAACGCGAAGGCCGCCAGCCAGAAGTTTTGGGCCATCTCGCTCGGGAACGTCGCGTGCACCCCGAGGTACCCGC
>Ga0302319_10011346_pt1 | contig 16915 bp, 13 predicted proteins | sample Bog_T0_2_FD_203319 | JGI IMG/M metagenome (GOLD analysis project Ga0302319, IMG submission 203319) | Peat permafrost microbial communities from Stordalen Mire near Abisko, Sweden - Bog_T0_2 | ecosystem: Environmental > Terrestrial > Soil > Wetlands > Peat | place: Sweden: Abisko, Stordalen Mire...
AAAGGAGTATCTCCTGGCGGGGAACGCCGCCAGCGCGGCGAGTTTCAAACTGTGGCGGATTGCCGATGAGGAACTGGATAAGTTGCTTCAAATCCGGATCGAATCTTATCAATGGCGCAGAACCAGAAGCCTTTTCGTGGCGGCATGCGCATTGATGGCCGCCATAGGGTTCGTCACATTTATCACCCGCAGCATCAGCGGCCCGCTGAAGCGGCAGGCGAGCGAGCTCCAGAGCGCCAATGAGGCATTGCAAACGGAGGTCGCTGAGCGAGCACGGATGGAAGCAGCGTTGCGGACCGCGGAGGAGAAATATCGCAGCATCTTCGAGAACTCTGTCGAAGGCATCTTCCAGACAACGGAGGAAGGACGCTACCTTGTGGCGAATCCGACCCTTGCCCGAATCTATGGCTACGACTCCGTGGCCGATTTGCAGGCCAGTGTCACCGATATCAGCAGAGGACTTTACGTAAATCCCCAGCGACGCGAGGAGTTTCGCCGACGGATCAAGCAATCCGGCGAGATTCATCAATTCGACTCGGAAATCTACCGCAAGGACGGAAGCGTCATCTGGATTTCCGAGCACGCGCGGGCGGCATACGATGATGCCGGCGCCCTGCTCTACTACGAGGGCACGGTCGAAGACATTACCGAGCGGAAACGGAATGAGGAGCTGCTCGAAAAGCTGAACAAACAACTGATGGACACCTCGCGGCGGGCTGGCATGGCCGAGGTCGCCACCGGGGTGTTGCACAACGTGGGCAATGTCCTCAACAGCGTAAACGTCTCCGCGCTGCTGATCACCGACCGGCTCAGCAAATCCCGGGTGTCGCACCTCACGCAAGTCTCCGCGACCCTGCGTGAGAACGCCGGAAATCTTGGGACATTCATTACGGCCGACCCGAAAGGAAGCAAGATTCCCGGGTTCATCGCCTCGCTGGCCGAGCGGCTGGCCAACGAACAAGCCGAGTTGTTGCGCGAGGCCGAGGGGCTCTCGAAGAACATTGCGCACATCAAGGACATCGTGGCCGTGCAGCAGGACTACGCAAAAGTCTCCGGCGTGGTGGAAGTGCTGCCCGCCGCCTCGTTGGTCGATGACGCTTTGGAAATGAATGGCGCCGCATTCGACCGGCATCGCGTCGAGGTCGACCGGGTATTCGAGAACGTTCCGCCCGTGCGCGTGGAGAAGCACAAGGTGCTCCAGATTCTGATCAACGTGATCCGAAACGCCAAATATGCCGTGAGCGAGAGCCGCCGGCTGGACAAGCGCATCACCGTCAGCATCCACCGCAATGGCAACAACTGCGTCAAGATCGCCGTGGCTGACAACGGCATCGGCATTGCGCCGGAACTCCTCACGCGCATTTTCGCCCACGGTTTCACGACCAAAACAGACGGCCACGGTTTCGGCCTGCACTGCGCCGCACTCGCCGCCAAAGAAATGGGCGGATCGCTCGCCGCGCATAGCGCGGGCGTGGGCCAGGGCGCGACTTTCACGCTTGAACTACCGATAGACCTCTCATCCACCACCTAAGCCGCATGCACGCCGTATTGACCGATAACCCAGCAACCGTCGCGGAGCGCAATCAGAGGATCCTGATCATCGACGACAACACGTCGATCCACGAAGATATCCGGAAAATCCTTGGAGTGGGGTCCTCCGAAGACGCTGCTCATGACGAAGAGGCAGCCGCACTTTTCGGCTTCGAGATTGCGCAGAACAATGATGTTCCCTTCGAAGTCGATTCGGCATACCAGGGGGAAGAAGGTCTCGAAATGGTGCGCCGCGCCGCGGAGGAGGGGCGGCCCTATGCCATGGCCTTTGTGGATGTGCGAATGCCCCCCGGCTGGGATGGCATCGAAACGATCAGCAAGATATGGAGGAAGCATGCCGATCTCCAGGTCGTCATCTGCACGGCGTACTCGGATTATTCGTGGGAGGATATGATCCGCCAGGTCGGCAAGACCGACAGCCTGGTGATCCTGAAAAAGCCGTTCGACAATGTGGAAGTGCTCCAGCTCGCGCACACGCTGACGCAGAAGTGGACGCTCAGCAACCAGCTTCGCAGCCATCTCAAGAGTCTCGATGAGATCGTGGCGACCAGAACTCTGGAATTGCAGTCAGCCAACACTCGACTGCGGCAGGAAATGGAAGTGCGGGCGCAAGCGGACCTTGATCTTCGCCTCTCCGAAGAGCGTTTTGCGAAGGCCTTCAAGGCCAGCCCGATTCCCATGGCCATCCAGGAGCTCGCCACCGAGCGCTTTATCGATGTGAACGACGCCTTCCTCGCGATGACCGGCATTAGCCGCGCGGAAATCACGAACCGGACGCCGGTCGAGCTGCGGATTTGCCAGAGCGCCGAGGCGCAGCGAGAACTGTGGCTGGCGCTTCAGCGCGACGGCTCGGTACGCAGTATCGAGGTCCAGTTGCGCACCGCCACGGGTGCTTTGCGCGAGTGCGTTGTCTCGGCAGAGGCATTTGAACTCGGCGGCAAATCCGTTGCACTGGTTGCCACGCTGGATGTCAGCGAGCAGCGCAACCTCGAAAAACAACTCCGCCACGCGCAAAAGCTGGAAGCCGTCGGTCAATTCGCCTCGGGCGTCGCGCACGACTTCAACAACATGCTGACGGTCATCCAGGGGTACACGTGCTTGAGCCTCGCCGCGGCAGGCCTGGATGCTGACGTGATCAATTCCCTCAATCAGGTTGCGCTCGCCTCCGACCGGGCCGCGGCGCTTACCCGCCAGCTTTTGACTTTCAGCCGCAAACAAATGACCCAGCCGCGCAGTCTCGATCTCAACGATACTTTGCGCAATCTGCACGACATGCTCCGCCGCGTGATTGGCGAGCATATCGAGCTGGGGTGCGAATTTGGCGAGAATCTCCCCGCGATCTTCGCTGATGAAAGCAATATCGAACAGGTCGTCATGAACCTGGTGGTCAACGCCCGCGACGCGATGCCGCAGGGCGGGCGGGTCGCCATTCATACCGAGGCGGTGAACATCGATCCCGCGCACGTTCGGCGGCACGCCGAGGCGCGGCTTGGGGACTTTGTATGCCTCACCGTCAGCGATACGGGCTGCGGGATGAGCCCCGAGACCCTCAGCCACATTTTCGAGCCTTTCTTCACAACCAAGGAAGTCGGCAAAGGCACCGGAATCGGCCTCGCCACGGTCTATGGCATCGTCTCGCAACTCGAAGGATGGATCGAAGTGGGAAGTCAGATCAACGAAGGCACCGTGTTAAGGATCTTTCTGCCCGTTAGCGAGGCGGAGGCCGAGCCCCTCGCTCTTCCCGACTCCGGAGACGTGTACGGCCACGGGGAGAGGATTCTACTGGTCGAGGACGAGCGCGCCGTGCGCGAAATCATCACCGCGATCTTGTGCGACCACGGCTATCAGGTGTGGGGCGCGGCTGACGGCCCCGAGGCGCTCGCGCTGTGGCAGGAGCGCCGTGGCCGGTTCGACCTGCTCGTGACCGACATCGTGATGCCCAATGGACTCAAAGGCAATGTGCTCGCCGCTCAGCTCCAGGCGGAGAAGGCAGGTCTGAAGGTGATCTTCTCGAGCGGCTACAGCTGCAATTTTGGCACCGAATCTGAACCTCTTCCCGATGGCTGCTCGTTCCTGGCGAAACCATACAAGCCCCAGGTTCTGGCCCGGGCCGTGCGCGATTGTCTCAGCGACTGAGCGATCAACCCCTCGAAAGCGGGGCTTCACCCGCAGTCGTGGCTGGCTTGAGATTCACCCTAATGTCGCAGAATTTCGGGGTTACATTGACGGCTCTCACTAAGAGTACAACAACTTCAACCTCCAAGAAGGCGCCTACGCCAGTATCCCCGGCGCCCCGCGCTGCGTCACCCGTCCCTCCGCCAGGCAAATGACCTGGTCGCAAATCGCGGCGATCTCCTCCCGCGAATGCGACACATACAGCATCGGGATCGCGAACTCCCCGTGGATGCGCCGCAGCAGATCGAGCCCGCGCGTCTTCAGCTTCTCGTCCAGCGAGGCCAGCGGCTCGTCCAGCAGCAGCACTCGTGGCTGCGATAGCAGCGCCCTCGCGAGGGCCACGCGTTGCTTCTCGCCGCCGGAGATATTGCCGATGCCGCCATCGAGCAGGTGCCCGATCTCCAGCACCTCGGCCACATGCTCGGTTGAGAAAAGCGCGGAGCCATTTGCACGGCGCGAGCCGTAACTCAGATTGCCCATTACCGACAGATGCGGGAAGAGCGCCCCATCCTGCGGCACGTAACCGATCCCGCGCTCCTGCGGCGCGAGCCGGCGGCCTTGCGCCGTATCCTCGAGGACCGTGCCGTCCAGCGCGATGTACGCCGTGCGCGGCTTCCGCAATCCGGCGATGAGATCCAGCGCGGAAGTCTTTCCCGCGCCGCTCGGGCCGAAGATCGCGATCACCTCGCCCTCCAGCTCGAGATCCATCTCCAATGCCCATCGTCCCAGCGGCAGGTGAATCCCCTTCAGCGCCAGCTTCATGGCGCAGCCGCGCGCCTCCGCATGAGAAACTCGCTCCCCCACACCGCCGCGAACGCCATCGCCACCGACACCGCCAGCAGCCGGTAAGCCGTGCTGTCGTGCCCCAGCAGCACGTTTTCGTAAATCGAAAGCGCAATCGTCGAAGTCCGTCCGGGGATATTCCCCGCCACCATGATCGTCGCGCCAAATTCCCCCAGCGCCCGCGCAAACGCCAGCAACGTCCCCGCGACGATCCCGCGCCCCGCGAGCGGCAGGCTCACGGTAAAGAACACGCGCAGCTCTCCCGCGCCCAATGTCCGCGCGATCTGCTCCAGCCGCGGGTTCACCTGCTGAAACGCCACGCGCGCCGTCCGCACCAGCAGCGGGAAGGACATCACCGCCAGCGCGATCACCACCGCCCGCCACGTAAACACAACATCGATCCCCAGCTTCTCCTCCAGCCAATACCCGACCGGCCCGTGCCGGCCAAACACCTCCAGCAATATCAGCCCCGTAGCCACCGGCGGCATCACCAGCGGCAGCGCCACCACCGTCTCCACGAGCGATTTTCCCCGCCATCCCGGCCGCGCCAGCAGCCATGCCAGCGCCACGCCCACCGGCAGGATCAGCACCGTGCTCAGCACCGCCACGCCGAGCGTCAGGGAGATGATCTGCCAGGTCTCGGGATCCATGCCGTTGCGGTCAGGGCTTCACGATAAATCCGTATTTCACGAAAACCGCCTTCGCCGCCGGCGATTCCAGATAATCCTCCAGCTTCTTCGCCGCCGCCGGCTGCTTGCTCTCGCTGAGGATCGCCACCGGGTAGGAGATATCTGGCCCATCCTTCACCGGCACTACCATCGCCGGCTTCACGCCCTTCGCTATCAGTTCGTCGGTCTTGTAAACAATGCCCGCCTCCACATTGCCGGATTCCACGGCAGCCAGCGCCGCGCGCACATTCTCCTCGGGCACCACCTTGGGCTGGATGGCCGTCCAGATGCCCAGCTTCTGGAGATATGTCCGCGCGTAAATCCCCGCCGGCACGCTGGATGGCTCGCCGAGCGCGATGCGTTTCACCGCCGGGTAGGTCAGGTCCTTCGCAGAGGCAATCCCGAGCGTGCTGTCCGATGGAACGATGATTACCAGTTGATTCGAGAGAAGGCTCTTGCGCGTGCCCGCCGCGAGCAGCCCCTTCTGATCCAGATCGTCCAGTTTCGCCTCATCCGCGGAAAAGATCAGGTCCGCCGGCGCCCCTTCCTCGATCTGCCGCGCCAGCACGCTGGACGCCGCAAAGTTCATCACCAGATGATCCCCCGAAGCCTTCTCATACGCCGCGCCGATCTCCTTCATCGCATCCCCCAGGCTCGCCGCCGCGCTCACATAAACATCCACCGCCCGCGCCGCCGGAGCAGCAAGGCCAGCGCTGAAGAGGCAGGTGAGAACAAGCGTGGAAAATCGGCGTTTCATAGGTCTATGGGGATGATCCGCTGCTTTTTTATTCCGATGCGGACCAAAGGGCGAGATTTCAAAATCAAAGCATCGATGGAGACTCCATAAAGTCTTGCGCCGTGCCCTCAGGCGCGCTATTTTCAGCGCGATGAAGACGATCACCATTACCGAGGCGAAGCGATCCCTCGGCCGGTATCTGAAGCAGGCCGCCGCCGGGGAAGATATCGGCATCGTCTCCGGCGCCGATATCATTTCATTGCGAAAGGTGGCAGTCGTAGCGGCGGATCGTGTTCCTGCGCGTGCGGGCAAGGCGGAGGCGTGGCCGGAGTTCCCGACATTTGAGGGCGGACCTGCCGATGGAGCGGTGAATCACGACCGATACCTCTACGACGAGCCTCGCCAGGCAAAGCCGTTGAAGCCACGGAAATGATCTTCGTGGATACTGGCGCGTGGGTGGCTCATTTCTCGCGCAGCGACCAGTATCACAAGCAAGCCGTCGGGGCCTGGGCAAAGCTGAAGGATTGGTGCTTTCAGGTGATCCATTGACGCATTGAGACTCGTCGATTTGTAGTACCCGGTCCGATTTTCAAGCCGCGTCCGTAAATAATGCGAATCGCAATCATTTGACGTTGCAATCGGCTGGAGACTTTTCAAGTTTCAACTCCCCTCGCTTTTCAGGAAGAACCCATGAAGGCAGAAAATTCAAATCTGACCGCGGCCGAGGCGAAGACCAGTCTGGGCTGGGCGGATGGGGTGTTGCTGCTCGGCTTGTTCGGGTTGCTCTGGAGCGTGCTGCACTTCGGCCGGGGGATGATCGTCCATTTCGATGAGAACAGCGCGCCGCCGCTCTCGATGGATATCCGGAATATCCCCTACTACGCCGGGCGCACGGTGTTGCGGATGTGGATCGCCTTCTTCTTCTCGCTCATGTTCACGATGTCCGTGGGCTACGTGGCCGCGAAGAGCCGCTTCCTGCGCCCATTCATCCTCTCCGCGCTGGATGTGCTGCAATCGGTCCCGGTGCTCGGGTTTCTCTCCATCACGGTCACCGGTTTCATCGCGCTCTTCCCCGGCAGCCTCATGGGGGTGGAGTGCGCGAGCATCTTCGCGATCTTCACCGGCCAGGTCTGGAACATGGCCTTCGGCTTCTACCACTCCATGGTGACCATCCCCACCGATATGCAGGACGCCGCCTTCTGTTACCGGCTCAACCGGTGGCAGCGCTTCAGCACCGTGGAGGCGCCGGCATCGGTCCACAGCCTTATCTGGAATTCCATGATGTCCTTCGGCGGCGGCTGGTTCTTTGTGCTCCAGAGCGAGGCCATCAGCGTGATGAACAAGAACATCAAGCTGCCCGGCATCGGCTCCTACATGGCCATGGCCCAGGAGAAGGGCGATGTGCGCGCCTCCATGCTCGCCATCGCCGCGATGATCATCGTCGTCGTGGCGAGCGACCAGCTCATCTGGCGGCCCATCCTCGTCTGGGCAGACCGGTTCAAGATCGAGCTGACGGAATCCGGCGACCCCCCCACCTCATGGCTCTATAATATCCTGCGCGGCACCTCTCTCTTTGAGTGGATCGGCGAGAAGATCATGCAGCCGGTGGGCGACTGGCTTCGCAATGCCACGGTCCGCATCGCCGCGGCGCCGAAACCGGTGAGCAAACGGACCGCAAAGGCCAGGACGCTGAGCTTCCGGATCGTGGGGGGCGGCGTCTGTCTTTGGATCGGCTACTACGCGATCATCGGCATCCTCGCCGGCATTGACAATGTCCACGGCCATGTCACCGGAGGCCAGTTCCGCTATATCCTCTGGCTTGGGTTCCTCACCCTGTTGCGCGTGATTGCGATGACGGTCGCCGCCACGCTCATCTGGACGCCGATCGGCGTCTGGATTGGATCGAAGCCGAATGTCGCCCGCATCGCCCAGCCCATCGCGCAGATCGCGGCTTCCTTTCCCGTGAACATGACGTTCCCCTTCATGGTAGGGTTCTTCGTGGCCTACCATGTCTCGATCAACTGGGGCAGCATTCTCCTTATCGCGATGGGCACACAGTGGTATATTCTCTTCAACGTGATTGCCGGCGCCATGGCCATACCCAATGACTTGAAGGAAGCCGCACGCACCTACGGGCTGCGCGGCTGGCCGCTCTGGACCACGCTCATCCTCCCGGCCATCTTCCCCTTCTGGGTCACCGGCGCCTGCACCGCCGCCGGTGGCGCGTGGAATGCGAGCGTCGTCGCCGAGCTGGCCACCTATGGCAATCAGACCTTGAAGGCTGACGGCCTCGGCGCCTTCATCGCAGACGCCACGACGCGGGGCGATGTCCCCATGATCATCTCCAGCATCGCCGTGATGTCGCTTTTCGTCATCGTGATCAATAAACTGGTCTGGAGACGTCTCTACGGCCTTGCTGAACGGCGTTTCCGGCTCGATTAAAACGCCATGCCCTCAACCATCACAGCAGAGCCACCCGTCGCGAACGCGAGCATCACCACTCCGGTCATCGCGGAGTTGAAGAACCTCACCAAGACCTTCACCATCGGCGGCGGGCGCGAGCTGAAGGTGCTCGAGCAGATCGACCTCGCCGTGCATGAGGGAGAATTGCTGGCGCTGCTGGGGCAATCCGGCTCCGGAAAATCGACCATCCTCCGCTGCCTCACCGGCCTGGCGCAGCCCTCCACCGGCCAGGTGCTCTGCTACGGCCACCCTTTGGAAGGGATCAACCCGTACGCGTCGATCGTCTTCCAGACCTTCGCCCTCTACCCATGGCTGACGGTCGAGCAGAATGTGAACGTCGGCCTCATGTCCAAGCGGATGACGCGCCCGGAGCGCGCCTCCGCCATCGAGAAAGCCATCGAGATCATCGGCCTCTCCAATTACCACGCCGCCTACCCGCGCGAGCTCTCCGGCGGCATGCGCCAGCGCGTCGGCATCGCAAGGGCGCTCGTTTCCGAGCCGAAGATCCTTTGTCTCGACGAGGCCTTCAGCGCCCTCGACGTCCTCACCGCCGAGAACCTGCGGCAGGAGATGATCTCCGTCTGGCAGAACAAGAACACCGGCCTCAAGAGCATCTTCATGGTCACGCATAATATCGAGGAGGCCGTGGAGATGGCCTCGCGCATTTGCGTCCTCTTCCCGCGCCCCGGCCGGCTCGGCCTCGTCCTCAAGAACGACCTGCCCTACCCGCGCGACTCCAAGGACCCGGAGTTCCAGCGCCTCGTCAAGACCATCCACGACGCCATCACCACACTCGCGCTGCCCGATCTGCCCCCGGAGCCGCCGCCCGTCTCCGGCCGCCCCGTCTCCCGCGCCCGCACCCGCATGGAATCGATCCCCTGCGTCTCCGTCGGCCAGATCATCGGTCTGCTCAGCATCGTCGAGGATTCGCCGGAGCTGACCAACATCTACGACATCTCCAACGAGGTCGGCAAAGAATTCGGCGAGACCCTCGCGCTGGTCAAGGCGGCGGAAATCCTCGAGCTCGTGGACACACCGAAGAACGACGTCTACCTCACCGAGCTGGGCAAGCGTTTCCTCGCCGGCGATCACAAAGGCCGGACAGAAATCTTTGCCGAGCAGGTCAACAAGCTGCGCCTCTTCCACATCATCCTGGAGTATCTCAAAGTGCAGGAGGAAGTGGACGCCGAGAAGGTGCTCAAAGACATCGCCATGGCGCTCCCGTACGATAACCCGGAGAAAGTCCTCCAGACCATGGTCGCATGGGGCCGCTACGGCGGTCTCATGGATTACAACGCCAATACCAAGACCATCTTTATCCCGAAGGATGACGAGGAGGAGAAGACCGAGGTCTAGGCGGGACTCCATCCCCTCCATGACCATGAAGCCAACTGGAAAATCCTGGGCGAAGATACTTCTGTACGCCGTCTTAATTGCTTACGCGCCGTCGAGCTTTGCCCAATCCGCTGATACGGCAACCCCGCCGGCCCTCGCGGCGGCCAGGGCGCAGTACAAAGATACTGTCGCCGACGATACAAGAATGTACCTGGCAAAGCTCGCGCAGTTGAAGGCGTATGCATCCCGAACCGGAGACGCCGCACTCGCCGCGGCGGTGAGAAGAGAAATAGCGTCGGTCGTCGCAAGCCAGGCCACGGTTGCGATTCCCCGATCTCCCAAACTGGAGACAGCAGCAAAGAAAAATCCAACCCCGGTTGACGTGGAAGCGAGCCTGGTGAACTCCACCTGGGTTTGGTACCGGTGGGAGACCTTTAAGCTCCTGCCGCACGGCAAGGCGCAAGAGAGCGCAATCCCCGCTCCCACCATGACATGGCAAGTAGCCAGCAACACTCCCCCGGTAATCACCGGAACCACCCCCACGGGCACCAAATATACAATGACGCTCGATTCAGATCTCCAAAGCGGAACGATCAAGGAAGGCGATGGCCCGGGGAGAATTACAGCCAGAGTCCCGACAAAGCAGGGCGGGTAGACGCGGACCTTTACTGGAGAAGCACGCAGGGGGCGAAGGGCGCAAACATCATTGCGTTTGAATAGGTGGCCGCGTAAGCTACGGGCATGAGCTTGGCTGAAATCAAGAGCGCCGTAGACGAGCTTTCTGTTAAGGAATTGGCCGAACTGGCCGCGTTTATCCGTGAGCGCGACAGTGAATCTTGGGACCAGCAAATTGAAGAGGATGCCGCCGTTGGAAAGCTGGACTTTCTTTTCGAGGAGGCAGAGTAGGCCCGGACGACTGGAACGCTTCGGGATTGGCCGGGGGCGTGAATTAAAATGCTGCCGGCCGCGATATCAGAAATCGCAAAGTATCGCAAAGTATCGCTAGGACGGGACTCGACCACGCTCTATGTTGAGTTCTGAAGTTTCCCCAAGGCTCCTCCCCTCCATCCCCCCCTTTCAAGCTCCCTTTCCCAAGTTGGGGAGTGTACGCGATGGCAGTGGGGGCCACGGCCGCAACGCTGTATCTGCGCATTCTCGCCGCCCCATGGTTTGGTGAGCGCCCCGTATTGCTGCTGTTCACCTTGCCGATTTTGCTCGGAGCGTACCTGGGTGGACTAAAACCAGGTTTGCTGTCCACGGTGCTGATCGTTCTGGGGGTGGATTATTATCTTATTGAGCCAAAGCACAGTTTCTCTCCAGGCAATCGGGCGGATGTAGTTGATTTGATTATCTTGAGCGTGGTTGGTGTGCTCATCAGTTTGCTGATGGAATCGCTGCGGCACGCGCGTACCAGGAATTCGGTGGAACGCAATCGCGCGGACACAGCCAATGCACAATTAGCGGCAATCGTAGAATCTTCCTTTGATGCCATTATCGGAAAAGACCTGACTGGGATCGTCACCACCTGGAACGCCGGTGCGGAGAGGGTATTCGGATATTCGGCGGCTGAGATGGTTGGGAAATTCATCACTTTACTCATCCCGCCCGACCATTTGCATGATGAGGCAAAAATCCTTGAGCGGCTCAAACAGGGCGAGCGCGTGGAGCAATTTGCGACTGTCCGGCAGAGGAAGGACGGCAAACGGATCGATGTCTCAGTCACAGTTTCGCCGATCAAGGATGCTCGGGGAGTAACGATTGGCGCTTCCAAAGTGGTGCGGGATATCACTGGCAGCAAGAAGGCGGAAGAGGCGCGGCTCATCAGCGAATCTCGGTACCGCTCGCTCTTTGAGAATGCGCCAGACGGGATCGTCATCGCCGATTCAGAAAGCCGCTATATGGATGCCAATGCGAGCATGTGCCGGATGCTCGGTTATGCCCGGGAAGAGTTCATTGGGCTGCACGCCTCCGATATCGTTGTTCAGACGGAAATACAACACATTGAGCCGGCGCTGGACACCATCAAAGCGACCTCCAACTACCACCGCAATTGGCAGTTCCGGCGCAAGGATGGTTCCACCTTCGCAGGAGAAGTGATCGCAACCATGATGCCCGACGGCAATCTGCTTGGAATGATCCGCGATATCACCGAGCGGAACACCGCCGCATTGGCGCTGCGGGAAAAGGACGCACAGCTCCATGCCACAGATCGCAGGCTGGCGGAGATCGTTCAAGGGATGACGGAGGCCTGCTTCGCGCTGGATACAGAATGGCGCTTCACCTTCGTCAATGACCGCGGCGAGACGCTGCTCCGGCATGATCGCGGACAAATGCTCGGGCGGAAAATCTGGGATGTCTTTTCCAAGCTTGTCGATACCCCGATGGAAGCGAACTACCGGCGCGCCATGTCGGAGCGGGTGCCGGTGGCGTTCGAGGTCTTCTCACCCATCGCCGAGCGCTGGCTGGACATCCGCCTCTTTCCCACAAGTGAAGGGCTTGCCGCCTTCCTTCTGGATATCCACGCCAGGAAGCTCGGCGAGGAGGCATTGCGGGAAACCCAGACGCGGCTAAATTCGACGCTGTCCGCAGGTTCCATCGGGACCTGGACTTGGGACATCGCCAACGATCGTCTGATCGGGGACGAATTTACGGCCAGCGCCTTCTCCATCTCAGCGGACGCGGCAGCTAAAGGGCTGCCCGCCGCCGCCTATCTCCAGGCTGTGATGCAGGAAGACCAATCGGCGGTCGGGGATGCCCTCGCCCGTGCGATCGAGACTTGTGGAGAGTACGACATCCAGTATCGGGTCCGGCAAAAGGATGGAACGATTCTCTGGCTCCAGGCAAGAGGGCGGGTCGAGGGCGATGCAAAGGGCAACGCGGTCAGTTTTCACGGCGCCGTAATGGACGTCACCGAGCGAAAACAGATGGAACTGGCGCTGCAGGACAGCGAGGAACGCTTCCGGGGAATGGCGAACTCCATGCCTCAGCTCGCCTGGATGGCAAGGGGCGACGGATCCATCTTTTGGTATAACCAGCGCTGGTATGAATATACCGGCACGGCGGCGGAACAAATGGAAGGCTGGGGCTGGCAGAGCGTGCATGACCCTGAGGTGCTCCCCATGGTGTTGCGGAGATGGAAAGACGCGCTCGATGCCGGGGAACCATTTGAAATGGAGTTCCCATTGCGTGCCGCGGATGGAGAGTTCCGCACTTTCCTGACACGCTGCCAGCCCTTGAAGGACTCGGAAGGACGGGTGGTGCAATGGTTCGGCACCAATACGGACGTCGAAACGTTAAAAAGGGCGAAAGAAAAAATCCACCAACTGAATGTTGAACTTGAACAGCGCGTCGTCGAACGCACCGCGCAACTCGAGGCCGCCAACAAAGAACTGGAAGCATTCAGCTATTCCGTGTCGCACGACTTGCGCGCGCCCTTGCGGGCCGTGAACGGATTCGCGGGGATGGTCATCGAGGAGTTTGGGATGCAAGTGCCTGCGGAAGCCAAACGGTACCTCGAACGCATCCGCCATAACGCGCTTTCGATGGGGCAATTGATTGATGATCTCCTGACCTTTTCCCGGCTGAGCAGGCAAGCCTTGAATCGGCGGGAGGTGAACATGACGAAGCTAGTGCAGAGTGTCATCAATGACCTCGCTTCTGAGCGGGAGGGACGAGCGATTGATTTCCAGACCGGTGACCTGCCTGCTTGCACGGGTGATCCAGCGCTGTTGAGGCAGGTTTGGTTCAACCTGCTTTCCAATGCGGTCAAGTATACGCGCGGACGCGAGAGAGCCATTGTTGAAATCGGCTGCGAAACCAGCAACGGGGAGGAAATCTACTTTGTGCGCGATAATGGGGCGGGCTTTGATATGAGATATGCGCACAAGCTGTTCGGTGTTTTTCAGCGGCTGCATCGTGCGGAAGACTTTGAAGGTACGGGCGTCGGCCTTGCCATAGTGCAGCGCGTCGTTCACCGGCACGGCGGCCGCGTTTGGGCTGAGGCCAAAGAAGGCAACGGCGCGACTTTTCGGTTCACATTCGGCGAAAGAAAAGAAATATGAATGAAATAGAAATCCTGCTGGTTGAAGACAACCCGGACGATCTGGAGATGACACTGCACGCGTTGCGCAAGGCGAAAATCGCCAATCGCATTCAGGTCGCCCGCGACGGCCGCGAAGCCCTCGATTTTGTCTTCTGCGAGGGCGTATTTGCAGATCGCAAGACGGAAAGCGCGCCTAAAGTGATCCTGCTCGATTTGAAACTGCCAAAGGTCGACGGGTTGGAGGTATTGAAGCGTCTCAAGAGCGATCCACTTACCCGGAAAATACCCGTGGTGATCCTAACATCGTCCAAGGAACAGAGTGATGTAATCGAAAGCTACAATCTTGGTACAAATAGTTACATCGTGAAACCGGTAAGCCTCGAGCAGTTCGTGGCCGCGGTTCAGAACCTCGGGATGTATTGGTTATTGCTCAACCAGCCGCAGACTTTCGAATAGAGATGAAAATACCACTTCGAATCCTGTTCGCCGAGGACAACACCGATGATGTGGAGATGATCCTCGCGGAGCTGCGTCGCAGCGGGTTCGATCCAGACTGGCAGCGGGTCGAGACGGAGGAGGAATTTCGATCCGGACTGTGCCGTGGGCTGGACCTTGTCATCCTGGACTACAGCATGCCGCGTCTCAGTGGGCCGGTGGCGCTTGAACTGCTCAGGGAAAGCGGACTGGATGTCCCGCTGATCGTCGTCTCGGGAACCATTGGCGAGGATGTGGCGATCGAAATGATGAAAGGCGGGGCCACCGATTATATCCTGAAGGACCGTCTCGCCCGGATGGGTCAGGCGGTGGGACGTGCGTTGGAGGATTTCCGGATTCTTGCGGAACGCAAGCAAGGTGAGAAGGCGTTGCGCGCCAGCGAGGCGAAATTTCGCTCAATCTTTGAGGGGGCAAAAGACGGCATCTTCCTGATGAAAGATTCCGTATTTGTGGATATGAATCACAGCGCCCTGGAGATGATCGGGTGGGACAGGGACAGTCTCGTCGGCGCGACACTGGACATGATCTCCCAGCCGTCAAAGCCCGAATGCCCTCCGGCGGCGACGATGGCAATGGAGAAAATACGGGCGGCCATGGAGGGCACACCGCAGTTCTTCGAATGGATGTTTCTAAGCAAAGATGGAAGGAAGTTTGACGGGGAAGTAAGTCTTAATCGGTTTGAATTGGAAAACGAGTGGCACCTTCAGGCCCTCATCCGTGACATCACCGGGCGCAAGGAGGCTGAGGAAATGCTGCGGGATGCGAACGAGCACCTGGAGCGAAAAGTGACGGAGCGGACCACTGAACTCAACGAGGCGAAAGACTACGCTGAGATCCTGGGCCGGCGTAAATCTGAATTTCTGGCCAATATGTCTCATGAGCTGCGCACCCCGCTCAACGGCATAATAGGCTTCACGCAACTCATCATCGACGAGAAGCCGGGTTCCATAAATCCAAAACAGAAAGAATATCTCAATGATGTGCTCAACAGCGGGCAGCACTTGCTTCAGCTGATCAATGACGTGCTCGATATTGCAAAAGTGGAATCGGGCAAGTCCGCTTTAAATCCGGAGACTTTCGAACTCGCAAGGGCGCTCGAAGAAGTTTGCGCGGTAGTCAAAGGAGTAGCTCAGGTAAAAGGTGTGATACTCGAGTGGTCCGTCGCCCCGGAAATCGGCTCCGTCACGATCGACCAGCAGAAATTGAAGCAAATATGTTACAACCTGCTGGCCAACGCGGTGAAATTCAGCGATGCGGGTGCAAGTGTCACTATTTGCGCTCTCGCGGCCGAGGAAGGGAACTTCGAGGTCCGGGTAACGGACACTGGCATCGGAATCAGAAGAGAAGATATCCACCGTCTTTTTCAGGAATTTGAGCAACTGGAAGGTGGTAGCAGTCGCAAATACGGCGGTACCGGACTGGGGTTGGCGTTGACAAAGAAACTCGTCGAGGCTCATGGAGGCCGTGTTTCCGTGGAAAGTGAGCATGGCCGGGGCAGCGTGTTTTCGTTTATATTGCCCACGGTTATTCCAGCGGAATCCCCGATGCTGTCGAGACCGCCCGCGAGGCCCAGCAGCTAGCCCACGCCGCGTACGCAGCTGCCCCCTTCACCTTTCTGGCGCGCCGGGTTCATCTGGGACGATAACGCCCACCTGACCAACAATCCCTGCATCGTCGGCCCACTGAGTGAATGACACCTAAAGTTCAAATTTTCGGATTCAATGTCGGATTTTGAGGCTTTCATTCGCTTATCAACGTTAATGGGGGACCGGAGGTCTGTTATCCAGCACTCACTGAGACAAATCGAGGAATCGCCGATCGCGGAAACGTTGATCCAGGGCGCGCTGAGTCTTCGTGATCTGGAGGAGTGCAAGGCCTTTCTCGCGCAGTCGTGCCATGGGAACCCGGGTCTGCGGGCGCGAGTCAAGAATCTGCTGGCGGAGCTTTCCCTTGCGATCGATGACGTCAACATTTCAAGTGCCGTGACATTTATCCATAGGAACGTCCACCGGCCCTTCAAGATGAAAGAACTGCTTGCTGTGTCTTCCATGCCACGGCGGACGTTCGAGCGGCGCTTTGTCGAGAAGTTGGGGATAGATTCTTCTTCATTCATCAACCGGTGCCGGGTTGAGCGCGCTAGCGGCCTGCTGAAAGGGACGAAGGAGCGCCCGCTGTCAGAAGTAGCATCCTTGAGCGGTTTTAAGGACCTGCGCCAGTTCCGCGCGGTTTTCCATCGCCTCATGGGAGTGCCGCCCGCGGTCTACCAGCGGAAAAATAGGGGGAGGAAGGCTGGGTCGCGAGAGGGCGGCGCGGCGGTCAATGGGAAATCGGCCATTGTTGCCGCTGGGCCGTCGGCGATTGACTTCGAGTATGCCGTTTCCAGCAACTGCGCAAGGCGCTGAGCGGGGCGAGGAAGATAAGGGAATCAACAGTAGCCGGCATTAGCGGGCGGCGCCCGACGGGCTGCATCGATGACGCCAATACCATTCGGCATGGACCTGAGGAGCCCATTGGTTTCTCTGGGGTGGATGTCGGATATTTATCCGGGTTACAGAGAGAAAGTGAGTGGTAGCGCCAACGGGAATTGAACCCGTGTCCCAGCCTTGAGAGGGCCGTTGTTTACTCAGTACGGAAGTGCCATCGCTATTTGGTAGCTATTTCTGACAG
>Ga0302319_10011348_pt1 | contig 16914 bp, 11 predicted proteins | sample Bog_T0_2_FD_203319 | JGI IMG/M metagenome (GOLD analysis project Ga0302319, IMG submission 203319) | Peat permafrost microbial communities from Stordalen Mire near Abisko, Sweden - Bog_T0_2 | ecosystem: Environmental > Terrestrial > Soil > Wetlands > Peat | place: Sweden: Abisko, Stordalen Mire...
CCGGACGGTTCCAGCACCCCGCCCTCGCCGCTATCTCTCGATTTTGTCAACAACGCCGCCAGCAATTCGTTTACTGGACTCGCGCCCGGTGAAATCGTCACGCTGGTGGGATCGGGCCTCGGGCCAACGCAACTCGTCTCCGCCCAGGCGGGTAAAGACGGTCTTTACCCCACACAACTCTCAGGCACTTCCGTTCAGTTCAACGGAATCGCCGCACCTCTAATCTACACTTCAGCGACTCAGGTCGCGGCCGTCGTGCCTTATGGCGTTAGCGGGGTGAAGGCGCAGATGGTGGTGACTTACCAGGAGCAAACTTCGGTTACCGCGGATGTTGCTGTTAGTCCTTCGGCGCCCGGATTGTTTACGTTGGACTCGTCGGGAATAGGTCAAGCGGCCGCCATCAATCAGAACGGGTCGATTAATAGTGCCTCCTCGCCAGCCCCAATCGGTAGTTTCATTTCACTTTATGCAACCGGCGAAGGCCAGACTTCACCTGCGGGAGTGGATGGAAAACTGGCCGCAATGCCTTTGCCTGGGCCGGCGCTTCCCGTCTTGGCGGAAATCGACGGTTACTTAATAGACGCGTCCTTTGTGCAATACGCGGGGGCAGCTCCGGGGGAGATCGCGGGGCTGATGCAAATCAATGTACAGATACCTGCCGGATTCCAGCCAGGAACTGCCGTGCGGATCGCCATCTGGGTGGGAAATGCCTCCAGCCAGGAGGGAGTCACCATCGCGCTGTCTGCGCCGGTGAATCAGGAGTAACAGGCGCCATGACTACCGCAACCAACCGGCTGTTGCCGATGTCACCTATATCGCCGAAGAAAGGTCGAACTGGTATTGTAAGCAATGGCCCGCGGAACGCTTAAAGCGAAGAACGCGGCGATATTCTTGGCCATTGCGGCGCTGGCCAACGCACAAACCCCAACGGGATCCATCGCCGGAGCAGTCCGCGATTCCTCGCATGCGCCGGTGGCCATGGCGAAGGTGATAGCGGTGAGTCCGTCAACCGGAATCGAACGGACCATGCTGGCCACGCCGCGGGGCGATTTCAGTTTCCCCTTGCTCCCAACCGGTGAATATGAGGTGAGCGTTCAGGCGCCGGGCTTCGAGCGATTGGTTCGCCCAAGTCTGGTGGAGGCCGGCTCCACGACGACAGTCGATTTCACGCTGCGCGTAGGCGATGTCAAGGACTCGGTGACCGTTGACGGCGCGTCGCCGCAGATCCGCTACGATTCCCCCACTATCGACGGAGTTGTGACGCAAAGCCGGATCGATGGCCTGCCGCTGAATGGCCGGAGCTTTCTCGAACTGGCGAAGTTGGAGCCGGGAGTCCAGCCCCCGACAGTCACCAGCGATGGGCGGACTGTTTTGCCCGTGCTCGGCGCCCCAGGGGGCGTCAGCGGTAGCGGAACCCGCGTAACGATTGATGGAGGTAGCGTCATGGCCCCGGGTTACGCCGGCTCTAAGATGGCGCTCTCCCAAGAGGCTGTGGAGGAATTTCAGGTCGCCACTGTGAATTTCGATCTCTCCACCGGGATTACAATGGCCGGCGCGATCAGCGTGATCACCCGATCGGGCAGTAACGATTTCCACGGCGCGTTGTTCTACTACTTCCGTGACCACAATCTGGCCGCCTATCCGGCGATCGCTCGCGACCCTGGAAATCCGAATCCATTCTTCCAACGCCGGCAGTTCGGGATCGCACTCGGTGGCCCCATTCGTCGCGACCGCCTGTTCTTCTTCTCCAACTGGGAGCGCAACGAGCAACGAGGGGTCGCCGGCACAGAACTGTCAGGCGATTTTGCGAACCTCAGTGGCGTCACGCCCAGCCCTAACTTCGGCGATCTGGCGAGTTTCCGGTTGGACGCCAGGCTCTCCGATGCTCACACGGTATTCCTGCGCTACTCCCATGATGGCGATCGCGCCTTCGGCCCAAGTAACACACAAAACAATGCGTATCCGTCGAGCTGGTTCCACAATTCGACGTGGGCCGACCAAAGCCTTGTTGGGCTCAACAGCGTGCTCCGTCCTAGCCTGGTGAACGATCTTCGTCTTTCGTACTTCTTCGTGAGCGCCCATACTCTGCCGGCCGAGGAACAGGACTGTCCCGGATGCCTGGGAGTCGGCGCGCCGTCAATTAGCATCTCTCAAGCCGGCGTGTCGATTGGGCAGTCACAGACTGTTCTCGGACTCGGGAGGCGTTTGCAACTCAACGATTCGGCCACCATGCAGCAAGGCGGTCACCGCTTGCGGTGGGGCATCGATGGGGAATATAACCGCGGGGAGAACCTGGTGTGGAACAATCAACCGGCGTCCGTAGTCCTCTTCTCACCCGATCAGGTACGTCTGTTCGACGAGAGTTCCAAAACGCCGACGGATTTGCGGATCCCTGTGCCGGCAGCGTTCAACACGCTGAATGACATCCTCAATCTCCCGGTGCAGAGTTTTACCTTAGGAATCGGCGATCCCCGTTTGCCGGAGGAGAACGGCGGCAATACGCGGACGTCGTATTCGGTACGCTTGTTTGCTCAGGACATCTGGCGAGTGCTGGATCGTCTCGCTTTGAACTACGGTTTGGCCTGGAACGTCGACCGCAATCAGAACTACGACTTGAGCAAGCCGGCATTGTTGGCGCCGCTCCTCGGCGCCGGTGGCCTCGGGCCGACCCAACGGCAATGGAAGAATTTCTCGCCTTCCCTAGGGCTGGCTTGGTCACCCTCGCGCGACGGGAAGACCGTTCTGCGGGCCGGGGCTGGTATCTATTACGATTTTCTCACCCAGCCGAATCTGGATCCCGAGCGTGCGCTGTTGAGTGCGCCCGATCTTGGCCGGCAGAATATCCCCGGAAGTGCGGTTCCCAACCCACTGTTCTATGTCCCCGGTGTTGCCGTTGGTGCGCCGCTTGCCTTCACGGGGACGCCCTCACTATTTACCGGCGTCGATCTCATGACGATCCTACCCTCTATTCGCGCGGACCAGCAGCAAATGCTTTCTTATAGTGGAGACCCGTCGGTGCGCGCTATCCAGATTCTTAAGCAAGCTTCCAGCCCCTTATATCCCGCCAATTCTCCCACGGCCTCTTCGCAACAGGCCAGTGTGGGTGTGCAGCGGGAGGTCGCCCGAGATTTTGTGGTCAGCGCCGATGTCGCTTACAGGCACTTCATCCACCTGGGATGGCCTCTCGACCTGAACCACTTTAATAGCGCGCGTGGCCCGGTGATTCCCCATTGTGCTCAAGCCCAACAGAACGATCCCCAGGCACTGTGCTCGTCCGGCCCGATCAACGTGTTCCAGGCAGCAGGGCGGGCTACTTATAAGGGCCTGCTGCTGCGCGCCGACAAGCGTTTCTCGCATGGATTCCAGCTCCTCGGTTCCTATGCATACTCCACGAATATCGGAAACAGCAACAGCAACGGATTCAATCTGGACAATTGGCTCCAAAACCGCGGGCCGCTTCCCACGGACTTCACTCACATTCTGAACATTGCCGGCGTGACCCGGTTGCCCTTAGGGTTAGAGTTGGGGTTGAACTTTGCTTATTCCAGCGCGCCGCCCTTTAGCGCCTATGTCGGTGGGATTGATTTCAATGGGGACGGAACTACCGACGACCTGTTGCCCGGCACAACTTTTGGGGAGTTCAATCGTGGGTTCGGCCGCGCCGCCCTGGCACAACTGGTCGATCAATTCAACCAAACGTACGCAGGAACCTCCGACTCTCATGCCCGAGCTATCCCACGGCTGACCTTGCCAGCCAATTACAGTTTTGGCGACAATTCCCACTCGCTGGATTTGCGCCTGACCCGGTCGTTTGTGTTTAGAGATGGTTGGCGCTTGTTGCTCATCGGCGAGGTGTTCAACCTGTACAACAATGCGAACCTCACAGGGTATAGCGGTGACTTAACTAGCGCAGCGTTCGGTCAGCCCACCAGTCGGGCAACGCAAGTGTTCGGTTCGGGCGGCCCGCGCGCGTTCCAACTGGCCTTAAGGGTGACCTTCTAGAATGAATCTGCTTCGAGACTGGCGGGAGTGTTCGCACCGGACCGGGGTTTGACCCTCAGGAGGTTCTTTCAAATGCAGTTCCGCGAGCCGAGAGGTATTATGCCATTCCGGCCCACCTAACTGTCTCATTCGCTCAACGAGTGACCATCGCCGTGCGGATTTAGCCAGGATGAGAAAAGGCGTCCACAGGCCAGGAGGCCCGTCCTACTGGTGCGCCGGTGGTTTGATGTTGACGCTTCGCTTGGCGAATGGATCGTTGGGAAAGAGCTTCCGCAGGTCCTGCGCCGTTTCGGTGGCTTCCGGCCATCTGCCCAGTCTCCCCAAACTGTCGGCTTTATAGTAAAGCGCTTCGGGTAGCTTCTTGCTGTCGGGATAGGTGTGGACGAGCGCATCGAAGGCCTTCGCGGCGGCATCCCAGTCCTGGTTGGCATAGTCGATCCAGGCGATGCGATATTGCGCGTCGGGCGCCTGGGCGGTGCCGCCGAACTGAGCGACGTACTGGGTGTACTCGGTCATCGCCAGATCCAGCTTGCCGCTCAGGTAATCTCCTTCGGCGCTGCTCCACAGGTCGGTGGCTGAGACAACGGGAGCGGGAGTTGCGGCCGGGCCATCCGTCTTGGGCGGCTGCAGGGCTTTGACGGCGCTAGTCAGGTCGCTCACCTGGGTGGCGAGTTTCGCCATGGTCGAAGTGAGATCGTTGAGCGCTTCTCGCATGGTGCTCAAATCGCCGGATACGGATTGCAACTGGGCGCCCAGCCCGGCTACCGCGGAAAGGGTCTTGGTCTGCTGCTCCTGTTCGTCTTGCAATCCCTTCTGCATGCGGTCGCCAAGCGCGGCGGTGGCTTTGGCCGCCTGATCGGCGGCGGCGCGCGTCTGGTCCGCGCCGCTTTGGCCCAGGTTCGACAGCTTGGTTTCCAGAGATTTCTGCAGGCCCTTGATTTGTTCCTGCAAACCGCCCACTTCGCGCAGCAACTCGAGCATGGTGTCGGTGGTCTTGTCGGCGCCCGAGAGTGCTGGAGCCGCGATCAGCGCAAATACCAATAAACGCGGGACCATGGTGAGATCCTCCTTCGTTCCATCGTACAGCGGGCGAAGGCTTCTTGCACCCGGCATCCAATTAGCGGAGAATGATGGCAGCACCAGAGGGTTCAAAGCATGAATGAGTTTCCGCAGGGAAGTTCAGGGCAGGGAGCCGGAACCGCGCGGCAGGATTTAGTCACCCTATTTCAAAAGAGCGGCAAGCTGGTTACAGCGCTGCTGGAATCGGCGTCGCAGGCCATCGTCAGCATCGATCGCAGCGGCAGAATCGTGCTCGCCAACCGGCGGGCGGAAGAGATCTTCGGTTATACGCGCGAAGAGCTGGTGGGCGCCCGCATCGAGATGCTGCTTCCGGAATCCAAGCGCGGCACCCATACCCGCGACCGGGACGACTACTTCGCGCGTCCGCGAGCCCGCCCCATGGGCATCGGCATGGACCTCGCCGGCCGCCGCAAAGACGGCACCGAAGTGCCCGTCGAGGTGAGCCTCAGCTACGTGGAGATCGACGAAGGAGTCTTCGCCATCGCCTTCGTCAGCGATATCAGCCAGCGCAAATACCTGGAAGAACAACTGCTGCATGCGCAGAAAATGGAAGCCGTGGGTCGCCTGGCCGGCGGCGTGGCGCACGATTTCAATAACATGCTGACCGTGATCTCCGGTTATAACCGCATGATCCTCGACGAGCTCTCCACCATGGATCCCTTGCGCGGATATGCGGAGGAAATTCTCAAAGCCGCCGACCGTGCCGGGGCCCTGACCAACCAGTTGCTGGCATTCAGCCGCCGCCAAATCATGCAACCGCGCGTGATCAACGTGAATGCCGTCCTGATCCTGACGCAGAAAATGCTGCGCCGCCTGATCGGCGAGGATGTCGACCTGGTTCTCAACCTGGCAGTGAACGTGGGTAATATCAAAGCCGACCCCGGCCACGTGGAACAGGCCATCGTGAATCTTGCCGTGAATGCCCGCGATGCCATGCCTCTGGGCGGCAGGCTGACTATCGAAACCGCCGACGTGGTTCTCGACGAGACCTATGCCCGAACCCATTTAGGCGTGCAGCCGGGTGAGTTCACCATGATTGCGGTGAGCGATACCGGCCACGGGATGGATGCCGAAACGCGACGCCATATCTTCGAGCCTTTCTTCACCACCAAGGAGAAAGGCAAGGGCACCGGATTAGGGCTGGCCACGGTCTACGGAATGGTCAAACAGGCCGGTGGCGACATCTGGGTCTACAGTGAACCGGGAAAGGGCACCACCTTCAAGCTGTATTTCCCCCGCGTGTCGGAACCCGTGGCTGACGCGGGCGCGGGAGATGCCGTTCCGGCCCGGCACACCGGCGGCGAAACCATCCTGGTGGTAGAAGACGAACAAGCTGTGCGCGACCTTACCGTACGGATTTTGCGGCAGCTCGGCTATACCATTTTGACCGCCTCCAGCGGCGCCGAGGCCCTGGAGATCAGCCAGTCGCACAAAGGGCATATCGACCTGCTGCTTACCGATGTGGTAATGCCCAACATGAGCGGCCGCCAACTGGCCGACAGCTTACACTTGAGCCGGCCTAAGACCAAGGTCCTGTTCCTCTCCGGATACACCGAGAACACTGTCGTACATCACGGCGTGTTAGACGCCGGCGTGGACTTTCTCCCCAAGCCATTCAGCCGGGAGAACCTTTCCAAGAAGCTACGCGAGGTCTTGAACCGAACGTAAATCGCCTTGCCGCCGTCGCCTCTCCGGTTTCCGCCGGCTCCCTGACCACATAGATCCGCTGCCGCGGTGACGGCGTATCGCCCACTCCTCGGACTCAGATCGCTTCCAGTTCCTCTTCCAACATCTGTTTCTGGCTGAGGCCGGCGTAGTAGCCGCCGGCTTCGATCAGTTCGGCGTGCGTGCCCTGTTCCACAATCCGTCCGCCCTCCAGCACCACAATCCGATCGGCTTGGCGAACCGTGGAGACGCGATGGGAGATCAGGATCACCGTCCTACCGCGCATCACCCCGGCTAAGTGCGTCAGGATCCGTTCTTCGGTGAGGGTGTCGACACTGGAAAGCGCGTCGTCGAGGATCAGGATACGCGGGTCGCGCAGGATGGCGCGGGCAATCGCCGCGCGCTGCTTCTGGCCGCCTGAGAGCGTGATGCCGCGCTCGCCGACCATGGTCTCATAACCGGCGGGGAAACCTTCGATATCGCCCGCTAAGCCGGCAATTTCGGCGGCGCGGCGGATCTGTTCCGGGGTGGCATCTTCCACGCCGAAAGCGATGTTCCGCGCCACCGTCGCGCTGAAGAGGAAGGTCTCCTGCGGGACGAAGCCAATGTGCCGCCGCAAGTCCGCGGGGTCTAGCGAACGCAGGTCGACTCCATCGAGCAGAACCGCTCCGTGGCTGGGATCCATGAGTCGCGGCACCAGCGAAACCAACGTGCTCTTGCCGGAGCCGGTGTGGCCCACCACGGCGATGGTCTCTCCGGCGCGCACCCGCAGCGTCACCGCGTCCAGCACCGGGCCCGCGCCGTAATCCATGGTGACGGTGCGGAATTCGATCTCGCCGGCGACCTCAGCCAGACGGGTGGGGTTCTCCGGTGGGCGTATGGAAGCCGTCTCCCGGAAAATCTGATGGATGCGTTTCAGCGAGGCGCTGCCGCGCTGCATCAGGTTGACCACCCAACCGAGCGCGATCATGGGCCACACCAACATGCCCATATAGGTGTTGAACATGACGAAGTTGCCCAGGGAGATGCGGTGGCGCAGCACGTCGCGTCCGCCCATGAGCAGCACCAGCAGGAACGTTGCGCCAATCAGCACTTCCAGCGTGGGCTGGAAAATGGCCTGGATACGGACCAGCTTCAGATTCTGGGAAATGTACTCGCGGTTGAGTTCGGCGAAGCGGCGCATTTCGGCCTGCTCCTGCACGAAGGCGCGCACCATGCGCACGCCGGAGAGGTTCTCCTGCACGCGGCTGGAGATGTCGGAAAACATCGCCTGAATCTTCTCGAAGCGGGCGTGGATGATGCGGCCGGAGAACAATACCGAGAGGCTGACGAGCGGGGCGGGCAGCATGGCGTAAAGCGCCAGGCGCCAATCCACGTGCATCATGACGGCGATGGCCAATACGAAGGTGAGGCTGGTTTCGCCCCAATACATGACGCCGGGGCCGAGCATCATACGGACGGCGTTGAGGTCGTTAGTGGCGCGCGCCATGATGTCGCCGGTGCGCGTGCGCGCGTAGTAATCCGGCGCCAGGCCGGTAAGATGGCCGAAAAGATCGTTGCGCAGGTCGTATTCCACGTCGCGCGAGATGCCGATCAAAACCACGCGCATGCCGAACTGGAACAAGCCCTTCAGCAAAGCGAAAATCAGCAGGTAAACCACGTAGCGCAGGAAGAGGGTGGGGGGATGGCCGGCGCCGGCGGAACTCAAGGAATCGACCGCCCGGCCGATCATGAGTGGCTGGCACACCTGCGCCAGGTCTTTGAGGACGAGACACAGGACACCGAAGGCCATGCCCACGCGGTATCGCCACAAGTATTTACGAACGCTGCGCAGCGATTCCCACATGGTCACATGCCCAAAAACGTAGCGAAGGTTTTAGCCCACTCCAGACAAGCGGTCTTCCGGCCCTCGCGGTTGCGCCACCAGGAAGCGGCCCGGAAGTGCTCGTCCGGGGCGGCTACCACGCGCAGGGCTGGGCCGCCGCCGGCGGCCCGTTCGGCGGCGCGGTAGATGCGGCGGGCGCGGGCGGTATGGTAATCGCTGGTCACCAGCAGAAAGCTCTTGATGTTGCGCCGGCGCAACTCCGCAAGAACGGCTTCGGCTTCGTCTCTGGTGGAATGGGATTCGTTGGGGAAGTCCACAAACCACGACGCCGGAAGGCCGCGGTAGACGGCGTAACGAATGGCAAGTGCGCTTTCGTGAACGCCGAAGATGCAGCAAGGGCCGCTCACCAGCGCCGCCGGAACATAGCCCGCGCTGACCAACTCGCCGGCCTTGAGGATCCTGTGGCCGTATGCATCGCCGGCGAGCACCACGGCAATATCCGCCTTCGCCGGCCCTTCGTCGTACACCAGAGCGTGACCCAGGGCCGGCAGCCACAAGGCGCGGCTGCAGAACAGCACGACGAGCAGTGCCGCGGCAAGAACCAGAAAAAGGAAAAGGAGCCGGAAACGGCGACGGACCACGGACTAGTTCTCGTCCGTCGAGTTCTTCTGATCGAGATTCCCGACCGTCTTGAGCCGTTGGTACAGGCGTTCCACCTCGGCCTCATCTTCAGGCCGTAGAATCCGGTAACGCGGTGGGGGCGGCTGCTTGCGTTCGCCACCGGTGGCCAGAACCTCACCCCAGTATTGTCGGTAAGGGATGCCATCGATCAGGGCGTCGCGGGAGAGACGGCGCAAGTGGCGCAACAGGCTGTTGCAGGAATCCAGATCGCCGGGGTAGATCAGAACCAAACGGGAATCGTCAAACAGGGTGACGCGCACAATCAGCGGCGAGACCCAGCCGGTGCGGTCCAGCCGGCGTATGTCCATCCAGGGAATAATTCGTTTGCCGACAGCCAGATAGCCTTCGTGGGTTTCAATCGCCGGGCGGAACGCCATGAGGAATAACAGGGTTGCGGTGAGCACCGCGAGCGCGGCTGGTATGAACACCAGCAGCCAATGCGAAGTGATTGCGACCCACGTGAAAGCTGCCGCCAACACCACGGCAGTGATGCCAAACCAGGTATAGTGTTGTGCGGGCGAGTAGCGAGTCATTGACAACCCCGTGATTTTAGCCTACTCCCCTGCGCGGAGCGCGTCAATATTTCCTATAAGCCTGGATGCCCTTCCAGGTGTAGTCGACACCGCTCCAAATCGTAAAACCCACGCAGGGCCATAGCATTGCAAAGGAGATGGCATCTAGTACCCGAGTTGCAAAGATACTGCGGGCCATCCACAACACTGCGGTGGAAATTTGTACGAAAGTAGACACCTTGCCCCAAACGCTGGGCGGAAATCGCCTAAGCGGGGTAAATGCCATTACAATTGCCACTCCCGCCAGGATGTAAATGTCCCGCCCAAAAATCAAGACCACGAGCCACCACGGCACCAGATGAGCCCACGCGAGCGCCAGAAAGACGCCGCTCAACAGGCATTTGTCGGCGATCGGATCCAGGTAGGCCCCGGACTGGGTGGTGAGACGCAACCCACGGGCGGCGGCGCCATCCAGAATATCGGTGAACGCAGCCACGCCAAACAACGACGCCGCCAACGTGTACCGGCCGGCTACGATGTAATATACCACCACGGGAGTCAGGAATAAGCGAAGCAGGGTCAACAGGTTGGGGAGATTCACCCAGGCTGGCATGGCGCCTGCGCCTTTACCGCTCCCCAGCGCCGGCGGAAGGAACGCACGGGTAGACCTGGGGTGTCACCTGGTAGTGCGATAGGTAGGCGCGCTCGATGTGTTCCTGGAATGCGGGAACCGCATCGGGCCGCAGCATGGTGACCGTACAACCGCCGAAGCCGCCGCCGGTCATACGCGAACCATAGACACCGTCCAGCGCGAGAGCGGTATCCACCAGGAAATCCAGCTCGGCGCAGCTCACCTGGTAGTCGTCACGCAAGCTGGTGTGGGAATGCAGCATCAAGAGACCCATTCGCGACACGTCGCCGGCGATACTGGCTTCCACGAACTGGCCGACTCGGGCATCCTCCGTGACTACATGGCGGGCGCGCCGCGCTGCCACCTCAGGGAGTTCGTCCGCTACGGCGGCCAATTGCTCCGGCGAGACGTCGCGCAGGCTTTCCACGGCGGGATACCGGGCTTGGATTCCGGCGACCGCAGCGGCGCACTCGGCCACCCGTTCCTTGTATGCGGAACCGGCGAGCGCGTGCTTCACCATGGTGTTGACGGCCACAAAGGTCACCGTATCGGGCAGGGGAACCAAACGATGCTCCAGGCTGCGGCAGTCGATCTCCACAGCCGAATGTTCGCGGCCAAAAACCGAAATGTACTGGTCCATGATGCCGCAGGGCACATCGACGAAGTTCCGCTCGGCGCGCTGGCAGAGCAATGCTAATTCCAGAGAGTTGAGAGGCCGGCCATGGAGAAAGGCAAGGGCGCACGATACTTCCAGCGCCGCCGAGGAACTCAATCCCGAGCCTTCGGGCACGGTGCTGCGAATCAACAGGTTAGCCGGACGAATCGCAAACCCGGAGCGAATCAGTTCCTGGGCCGCGCCGATGGGATAGTCCGACCAGTGATGCGCCGGCTTCAGCCCGGCAATCTCTTCGATAGGCCACTCGCGCATCTCCTGCCGCTGTTCGGAGAAGATACGCAGCATCCGGTCGCCGGAGGGCGCCGTGGCGACGCTGGTGACCAGGTCGAGCGCCACCGGCAAAACGAAGCCCAGGTTGTAGTCGGTATGTTCCCCGATCAGGTTGACGCGGCCGGGCGCGCGAAAAATGCGCACTCCCTCGCTGGAACCATAGTGTTGGCGGAAGGTTTCGATCATCAGGAAGATCGAGTCTAGCATATGGTGGCCAGAGGTCCATCCGTCCATAGTAGGAGCCAGGTCGGGGTGCCCTTTGGGCCAGGTCCCCTTGGACCCGCTCTTCTCTGGAAGAATCAGGCGTCTGCGATCGCCAGCAGGCCGACCGGGGGGTCGGCCGCGGACCAGGGGGTCCGCCCCACAATTTGTCCAGCATATAGCTTCGGCGAAAACTAAGTGACAGTGGCCAGTAGGAGCCCGCACCACGGCGGCTGGTCCGCTCCAGAGAGTCGAATAGCCACACTTCACCTCGGGTGGGCTGCATTCTCTTCCTGGTCGAGGAGGGCGAACATCGCCTTGCCGGCTTCGCCAATCTCCTCGTCGGTGATCGGACCGGAGTCAAACGGCAATTCGCGGGTCCGCCGCATGATTTCCACGGCGAATGCCTGTTTGTCGACGGACGGCAGCGCCTCGAAGGCATGCAGGAGATGGACAGTTTGCTCACTCATACCTTCAAGGTAGCCGCTGCCTAGTTTCTCGGCAAGTCTGGGGCGCCGGGTGCAGGGGCCACCGCCTGTAAACTGACAGGCAAGGAGCCCCTTCCTACCGCCGTAGCGACACGTTGACCGAACCGAGCTTGCCCGACGTGCGATCCAGGAACACTACGCGGATCTGCACCGCTCCGGCCAGCGGTTCCACGGTGCGGGTGATGCTGAGCCCGTCGGTCATCAGCGCGCGATATTGCGTGGCATCTAACGTGAGAGCCACGCCCTTCGAATCGCGATTGAGAAAGTGTCCGTCGGCGGCGCGTTGCGCAAGAACGAAGTCCAACGTCCCGATCCACTTGCCTTCCTTCTGATCGAGCTGAATGTCGGCGGGCGTGACGCTCACGGTGATGCGCAGCGAGCCCGGTTTGGGCTGGTCGACCTTGTCGACGCGCGCCACCAGCCCGATTGTCGAGGCTTCCAGCGGGCTCCACAGCGCATCGCGGATCAAAGTGGAGCGCTCCTGCTCCGTGGTCTGCGCGTCCGTGGCCGCCAGATACCCGCCGCGCGACCGGACGTCCACGCCCTTGCGATCTACTTGCACCTTGATCTCATGAAAGCTCCCATCGAGATCGCCGGAGGCGGGATAGAAACCCAGGGTATAGGTGACTTCCGCATCGTCAATGGCCTGGCGGATGGCGCCGTTGATGTCGTTGGTGTTGTAGAAGGGCAGACCGCCCGTCGCCTTGGCCATGCCGATCATGGCGTCGTGATTGGCGGTGACATACATGGACGAGGTGTTGGCAGGGGTGCGCGGGTCGGTGCTCGGCCGGGCCAAGGCGGACAATGCTCTGGGATTGCCTACCAGACCGCGGGCATCCACCGGATATACGGCGATATTGGCGTCGTTGAGCGCTTTCACCGCATGATACGTCTGCTCGGCCAGAACGGCGCCGGATCCGGCGGCCGAGTCTACGCCCGGATTGGCCGCGGAGTGATTCAGCTTCAGCACCTGGTCGATGCGCAGAGGAATACTGCCGGTGATCCAGACCAGGCTCTTGCGGCCGGGGAGATGACCCAAATGGTCGGCGATGGCTTCCAGCGCCATAGCGGTCAGCTCGCCGGAACTCAGATTGGCGTAATCCTGCATCACGGCGGCCGCGTTGTCGGTTCCCACGTCCGGATCGGTGTTGCCGGCATCCGGCCAAAGGTCGACGTTCTCATAATCGGACGAATTGGCGTCGGCGAATTCGGCGAGGCCCTCGTTCGATCCACCGTACTTGGCGAGGGCCGCTAACAGGCGTTGCGCATCGTTGGTGAAGTCGCTCAGAATCCGGATGCGACGCCCCAGAGCATACACGGCGACGCGGTCCTCGGGATGAATCTGTTGCAGGAACTTGACGAATTGCTGGCGGGCGTACGGCTGATCCAAGACCTGCGTGTGCAGGGTATCGAACAGGACGACGGTAGCCGATGTGGTGGCCTCGCGCCGCTCTCCGGGGATATTCGTAAAAACGTTGGCGGGTAGCGGCGCCGGCGGATTCTGCGGCACGCGGCTGGAATTGACCGAGAAAACGGCGATCTTCTGCGGCTTACCGTTGTCCAGGATGCTGAAATCGGCCTGGGTCAGCCCGGCGACGGGACCCTTTCGGTCGCGCACCACCGCATTGACTTCCACCAGCCGTGTGGTCACGCGGATGATCGGCTCCTGGGGCGCCTGTGCGCCAAGGCAAATCACGCACGCAGCGAATGGAATCCAGGTGGACTTTTGGGCGAACATACTGAGAGCAGTTTACCGGAAAAACGGCTCCCCGTGGTCGCGGTTCGGATTACGCGACGGCTTGCGGCGCTTCCTGCTTATACTTGCATTCCGCGTTGGGGCACTGCCACACGGGGCCGGCTTTGAGCCATTTCTCCACCATGTAGGGGCTGCCGCAGTCGGGACATTTCTCGGCTACCGGCTTACCCCAAGCCACGAACTTGCATTCGGGGTAGCGGTTACAACCGTAAAATGTCTTGCCCTTCTTGGAACGGCGCTCGATGATCTCGCCTTCGCTGCATTCCGGGCACTTCACGCCGATGGTCTTCTGCTTGACGTACTTGCAGGTGGGGTAATTGCTGCAAGCGGTAAATTCACCGAAACGGCCCGATTTGACTACGAGGTGATTGCCGCACTGCGGGCAGATCTCTTCGAGAGCAACGTCGGCCTTCTTTTGCGTGCCGCCAATTTGTTTGGTGGTCTTACAATCGGGGTACCCGGAGCAGGCGAAAAAGGTGCCGAAACGGCCCTTTTTCAGGACCATCGGACGGCCGCAGTTCTCGCAGTATTCCTCTTCGCCCTGTTCGGCCAGGTTGGCCTTATCCAGGTCCGGCAGATCGACAGTCAGTTCCCGGGTATAGGTGCACAGGTAGGCATTTCGTGGCCAGGTTAGGTGCAGGCCCTCATCGCTATCCTTTAATGCCACGTCGTAGAACTGGCTCATCTGTGGATAGCGAGCTTGGATTTTCTCCAGCCGCAGCGTGACGGCGTTGCGGTCGTTCAGCCGGCGCTCGGTCATGAGCTTCAAGAGGCCTTCCAGGTCGGCTTGATAGCGAAGCCGGATCTTGCGCCGCAGCTTGTCCGCCTCCTTGGCCGGCCGTTGGGCCAACTTCTCCAGATCGCCCTCGTACCGCGCCTGGATCTTTGCGCGGCGCTCCGCGCTATCCTTGCCCGCCCGCTCCTGCCGCTTGTGGATCTCTTTTTGCAGGCCTTCCAGGTCGCCTTCCGCCGTCTTCGGGTTGAACTCGGGGTAACCGGTGCAGGCGAGGAAACTGCCGTGTTTACCCCACTTCACTACCAGCGGTTTGCCGCACTTTTCGCAAATCAAGTCGGTGGGTTTCTCCATCCGCTTGATATCGGTCATGTGCTCTTCGGCCTGCTTCAGATCGCGTTCGAAGCGTTGGTAGAACTCCGCCAGGGCGGTCCGCCAGTCGATCTTGCCGTCTTCGATATCGTCCAGCTCCTCTTCCATGCGAGCGGTATAACTGACGTCGAAGATATCGTCGAAGCTTTCCAGCAGAAGGTCGGTCACCACCATACCCAACTCGGTGGGCGTAAAGCGTCCGCCTTCCTTCTTCACATACTCGCGTTCCTGGATCGTAGACAAGATGGAAGCATAAGTGGACGGCCGGCCCACGCCATCGGATTCCAGGCGTTTGACCAGCGTAGCTTCGTTGTAGCGCGGGGGTGGCTCGGTGAAATGCTGTTCCGGCTTGATGGTCTTGAATTTGAGGTTTTCGCCTTCCGTGACCAGCGGGAGGCGGTGCTTCATCTCTTCGTCTTCCTCGTCGGCCTGGTCCTTGCCTTCCTGGTAGACCTTCAGAAAGCCGTCGAACTTGAGGATCGAGCCGGTGGTGCGGAAAACATACTCGACGCCGTTCTTCTTACCCTGAGCGGAAACGTCGATGGTGGTCTGATCGTAGAGCGCAGGCATCATCTGGCTGGCCACAAAGCGGTTCCAGATGAGGCGATAAAGCTTCATTTCGTCTTCGGCCAGGTACTTCTCCACTACTTCGGGAGAAAAGGCCATGGAGGTGGGCCGAATGGCTTCGTGGGCGTCCTGCGCGTCCTTCTTGGATTTGTATATGTTAGCGGCTTCCGGCTGAAACTCCCGGCCGTAGCGTTCCGTGATATAGAAACGCACGTCGTCGATGGCGTCGGCCGAAATGCGCGTGGAATCGGTGCGCATGTAAGTGATCAAACCGACGGCGCCTTCTTTACCGATCTCGATTCCTTCATACAGACGCTGCGCCAGCATCATGGTGCGCTTCACGCTGAAGCGTAGCTTGCGCGACGACTCCTGCTGCAAAGTGGAAGTGATGAACGGCGCCACCGGGTTGCGTTTCTTCTCGCGAGTGCCGACCGACTTGACGAAGTAATCGGCGGATTCCAACTGCGCTACGATGTCGTCGGCCACCGCCTGCGCTCCCACCTCGGGCGTCTCTTCGTTAGCCTTGATGAGGCGAGCCGTGAGCATCGGCGGCTTCTTGGCCGCCAGGTCGACATCGATGGTCCAGTACTCGTGCTTCTGGAAAGCGCGGATTTCGCGCTCGCGCTCCACCACCACTCGCAGGGCGACGGTTTGCACGCGGCCGGCGGAGAGACCGCGGCGCACTTTATCCCAGAGCAGGGGAGAGATCTTATAGCCCACCAGCCGGTCGAGCACGCGGCGGGCCTGCTGCGCTTCCACCAGCGCGATGTTCACTTGTCCTGGCTTCTCGAAGGCCTTCTCGATGGCCTTCTTGGTGATTTCGTTGAACATCACGCGATAGAATTTCGGACCGTTTTTTCGTTCGCCGAGTTCCTCCTGGAGGTGGTAGCAAATGGCTTCGCCTTCGCGGTCGGGATCGGCTGCGAGGTAGACTTCCTCCACGTTGCGGGCAGCTTGTTTGAGTTCGCTGATGAGCTTCTTCTTGCCTTCGATAGTTTCGTAGTGCGGTTCGAAGCCGTTTTCGACATCGACCGCGAGATCGCGCTTGGGCAGATCCTTGATATGACCGAGGGAAGCTTTGACGACAAACTGCTTGCCCAGGTATTTGTTAATGGTCTTCGCCTTTGCAGGCGACTCCACGATTACCAGAGCTTTTGGCATATTGGACTTTCGGAATGCGGCGCCCTACGCCGCGTTAACGTAATGGATTGCAGATTACCCAGTAGACGTTACCACACTTTAACAAAGTTCTTGCCCGGCAGTTGTTTCACCAGACCCAGCATTTCCAGCTCGAAGAGCGCCGCGATCAGCTCGGAAGGCGAGGTATCTTCCACCTTCTCAAGGAGATCGTCGAGGTGTATGGCGACATCCACTTGCAGGGTTTGAAGCAGCCGGCGGGCGATGACGCCCATCTCGGAGACGGGGTCTGCTACTAAGGATGCTTGGCCCCCACCG
>Ga0302319_10011351_pt1 | contig 16912 bp, 13 predicted proteins | sample Bog_T0_2_FD_203319 | JGI IMG/M metagenome (GOLD analysis project Ga0302319, IMG submission 203319) | Peat permafrost microbial communities from Stordalen Mire near Abisko, Sweden - Bog_T0_2 | ecosystem: Environmental > Terrestrial > Soil > Wetlands > Peat | place: Sweden: Abisko, Stordalen Mire...
GACACGGCTGTTGAATGTATCGGCAATGTAGAGGTTGCCGCTCGCATCTACTGCGACACCCCCGGGCCTGTTTAGCTCGGCGGGCACCACGGTCTGAGTAAAACCGCCCGCAGACGGTGTCTCTTTCAACACACGGCTATTCGACGTATCAGCGATATAGATACTGCCGCTCCCATCCAGCCCGACACCAAGCGGGTCATTGAGGCCACTTCCAATGGTGCTCTGGGTGAAGCCTCCCGCCGATGGCGCTTCCATCAACACCCTGTTGTTGTCTGAATCGGCGACATAGATGTCGCCACTGCCATCCACTGCGATCCCATCCGGACCTGCAATGCCGTTGGAAGCCGCATCCGCAACAATGCTCTGGGTGTAACTGCTGCCCGAGAGTGTCTCCTTCAAAACCCGGTTGTTGCCCGAATCGGCGATGTAGACGTTGCCGTTGCCGTCGACCGCGACCCCAGCGGGATAGTAGAGGCCGTTGTTCGCAGCGTCGGCGACGACGGTCTGGGTGTAGCTTCCCGCCGACAGGGTCTCTTTCAAAACCCGGTTATTGAAGGTGTCGCCAATATAGACATTTCCGCTGGCATCCACCGCAACACCAAAAGGGCAATTCGTGCCGGTTCCGATGGTGCTCTCGGTGTAGCCGTTCGCCGAGGGCGTTTCCTTCAGCACGCCGGGGCTGATACCAAAGATCTCGCAACTGCCGTAATCGGCGATATAGACATTGCCGCTTCCGTCCACGGCCACCTGATAGGGGTATGCAAGTGTGTTGACAGGGACCGGGATCGTGGTCTGGGTACCGCTGAAGTGCGCGGTCTGCGCGGTTGCGAAGGAACAGAACACGACGCCCAGGACAAGCAGCAACGAACCAAACGGGGGGAAAAAAGACGCGGGGCCGCTGTGGCGGCTAACCAGCACACGTGAGAAAGATTCCAGCTTCAGGCTGGATTCCGGAGAACCGAAGACTGGCGACGTGGCCACTTAAAGCTCCTTCTGAGAAACCCGCCACTCCCCTGATAGAAAGGGCGTACCGTACAACCTCGACTCCATCCGGCGCGCGGGATTCGACAGCGCCAGGATGGTGCAGAGCCTGATGGAAACATCCGGACGAGCAGACCGCAACCAACATCCGAATGATCCGACTAATGTTGCTGAATTGGCGTAAGTCTAACACCAGGGAGAGATCGGGCCGAATCGAATCGGAGACCGCCAGCCGCCGGAAATACGTCGAAAATGAAGGCCCGCTGGGCAACCTGCGTTGCGCAGAGCGGCTCCTATGGAGCGCCGATTTCATCAGATTTCTTGCTGAAATTGGCAGCACGATTGCGTGTAAAAGGCGGGCCCGATTGGTAATAATTTCCGTTCGGGGAACCAAAGTAGTAATGGTTATAGCTTATTTTTCAATGGTTTAGCGATTGGCCCCCAGATTGCGGTTACCACAGTGCAAGAGTGCAATAGCCGCTATCCAATGAAACAGGACGCGGCAGAAAGCTCAGGCCACCTGATCATGGAAAAACTTTCGGCGAGAATTGAGAACTGGTCCATTGTGGACAACCTCATTTTTAACGGTTTCCGTAAGCTGGAGCCCGGACAGCGCCTGACCGGTTATCTCATGGGCCACACGGATCTCCCCAACGGCGTGATCTATACGTCGGCGATCCAGAGCGTGGACGCGGCCAATGGAGTCGTCGAAACCCTCAATTCGACGTATCGTCTCGGCCAGGTGAATGAAGATTACGAGCAATGGGCTGCGCTCCAGAATGGCGAGCGCGTGGTTAGGGAAAGCCCGGTCGCGAGTTTCCTTGGCGAGGCACGGAAGCCGGTTACGTCGTATCCGGCCCCTCAGTCTGCGCACGCATACCGGTAGACGTCCGGCAACATCAGCCCTCCCGCAAATCAGAAGGCACCGCAGCTGCGGTGCCTTTTTCCATTGTGCCGATTCATTGGCTGATCCGGCGCAGACCCTAATTCTTTTGAGGCACAGCAGGAGCGCCTGGTGCGGGAGCCGACGTCTTCCCAAGCACCCATTTGTCATACCAGTCGAACCATCGCTGATAGCGGTCGCGGATGAAGCTCGGCCGCGTGAATCCGTGGAACTGGCCCGGATAAACGACGAGCTCGGCCGGCACATTCAAACTGCGGAGCGCCTGATACATCTGCTCGCCGCCGATCAGCGGCACATTGAAATCTTTGTCGCCGCCCATAAAGAGGGTAGGCGTGTGAATTCGGTCGGCGTGGAAGAACGGGTAGCCGAGCTGGATGTATTTCTGCGGATCTTGCCAGGGGCTGCCGAGCTCGTTGTCGTATTGCAGGATGTACTCGTCGATTCCATAAAGGGCAACCGGATTGCCCATGCCCGCGCCGCTGCTGGCTGCTTTAAACCGCGTCGTGCTGGCGATGGTGTAGTCGGTGAGTATGCCGCCGTAACTCCATCCGCCGACAGCGAGACGATCGGGATCGGCGAGACCCTCCTTCACGACTTCGTCCACGGAGGCGAGCAGGTCGTCGACTTCATAGTGACCCCAATTTGCAGCGATGATTTTCTGATACGCATTCCCGCGGCCTGAGCCTCCGCGGTAGTTCACGTTGAGCACGGCGTAGCCATGAGCACTGAAGAGCTGGCGCGGGAGCGAGAACTCGTGGGCATCCTGTCCATTCGGGCCGCCATGGATGAACAGCAGCATCGGATATTTCGTGCCGGCCTGCGCCCCGGGTGGCAGTGTGAGCAGCCCATGCACCTCCGTGCCATCCTTCCCGATGGCTTTCACGTCTTGGGTTTCGGCGAGCTTGAGGCTGGCCAGCACCTCATCGTTGTGATGGGTGAGCCGGCGGAGGGTGCCGTTTTCGAGCGCATAGACCTCGACAGGGTGCGTGTCCGTCGTCCAGGCCACAGCCGAGTGACCGCCAATCTCGCTGATGGCCGTTGTCGAGCCTGGTTCGGCTACGATGCGTTTGATCTGGCCGCTGGCAATGTCGACCGATGCGGGATAGTTGCTGCGATCGTCTTCGACCACTACATCAATGGATCGGCCATCCGGCGAGAAGTTGGGATTGGAGACGGACCTGTCGAGCGCGTTGGTAAGAAGGCGCCGCGCCGAGCTGCCATCGGCTGCGACAATGCCAAGTTTCTCCTGGCTGTACTGCCATAATTTCAGCTCGTCGCCCTCGGTGAAGGCAATCCATTGGCTGTCGGGACTAAAGGCGATGCGGCCGCCATCGGGACCGTCGAAGGTGGTGAGGCGTTTGGGTGTTGAATTCGGCTTTGCATCGACGACAAAAACGTCGGTGTTGATGGAGCGATCCGGATCGGGATCGTGATTGCTGACGAAGGCGATGCGCGTACCGTCCGGCGACCAGACCGCATTGCTCTCGTCGAATTTCGTGTCGGTGGTGAGCTTCTCCAGTTTGTGCGTCGTCACGTCCCAGAGAAAGAGCTGGGTGTGCGTATTGCTTTTGAGATAGCCTTCGACATCTTCCTTAAAGTGATAGCGGTCGAGAACGATGGGCTTTGGTTCTTCTTTTTCCTTGTCTGCGCCCTTCGCCTTGTCGTTCGCCTCGGCCTCATCGTCGGGCGCGATGGCCAGCAGCAGCTTGCTCGCATCCGGCGACCAGAGGTAGGCCGAGAGATGGCCTTTGATGTCCGTGAGTTGATGCGCCTCGCCACCGCGCCGATCGAGCACCCACACCTGCGCGCCTTTCGCCTTGCCGGGCCGATCGGCGGTGAACGAGAGGTACTTGCCATCGGGACTCCAGCGCGGCGATCCCGAGGAGCTGAGATCGTCGGAGGGTTCGTCCACATCGCCCGCCCAGGTGAGACGAATGTCCTGCTTGCCGTCCCAGGAGACCATCCACAGATCGGTGATTCGCTTGTCCGCAACGGTTTCGACGGTGGAGACGGTGTAGGCGACCCACTGGCCATCGGGCGAAACCACGGGACCGCCGACATCGTGGAAGCGGAAAAGATCATCGAGGGTCATGGTATGCGGGCCAGACGGCGCGGCCGTCCTTGCCGGCGCTGATGCCGGCGCGGCGGCGGTCTGAGCCAAAACGGCAGGCCAACTCAGCAGCAGGATGAGCACACCCCAGGCCGAGGGTGCAGAGAAAATCCGCAATGAAGGCATTGCCGAAGTATATAGAAGCGATACAACGAGACCGAAGAATCGTGTCTCGCATACGCGGTTCACACGCATCTAAGCTTGTGCGGGGGTGCATTCGGGCAAGTAGCCACGCGGTGAAAAAGGCGTCACGGTAAGAGTTACTCATGTTCAGGATAGAGCCGGATTAAGGCGCGTGTTTTCACCGTTCGAACCTTGGCATTCCGATTGCTTTTAGATCACCGTGCAGGATGGACGTGAATTGTCACGGCCTGGAAGAAATAGGCCGGCAGAAAATTGGGTAACGGCCATGAAAAAGCCAATAGTAAAAATTGAGAATTGGTCGGTCGTTGGAAGCGTCATGTTTGAAGGGTATCGGGAGTTAGAGCCGGGTCAGCGCCTGCTGGGAGAGGTTTTCGGACATGCGAATCTCCGCAGCGGCCTGATTTATACCTCGGCGATCCTCAGCGCTAACCTGGTGACTCGCATGGTCGAGACGCGCAACACCATTTATCATCTGGGCGCGGTGAGTCAGGATTACGAGCGGTGGGTCTGGCAGCAGGAGGAAGCGCGCGCGGCCTGACGCTTCCCCCGGCTGTGTGGCGCAGCATGGTGTGGCGGTGGGCTAGGCCGTCCTAACGTGCTGCTCCTTCAGGTTCTGTAGCAGAGCGTCGATTTGCTCCTCGCGTTCGAGGGCGGCAAAGCGTTCATCGAGGCCGTCCCCATCCATCAGCTCGCGGGAGGCCTCATTGTGCGCTTCGGCGCCGGCGATCTTCGTCTTCATCCGCCGGATACTGGAGTCGCCTTCCTTCTTCGCGATCACTTCTCGCGCCTGTTGTGCGCGGCCCACGACGCGGGCGCGGCGGTGCTCGGCAATGAGAAGTTCGCAGCGGCTCCGCGTTTCTTCGAGCTTTTGCTGCAGATGGCGCAGTGCCTCTTTCAGCGTTTCCACTTCGGTTGTCTGGTCTTCGAGCTGCTGCGCGAATCCCGCCGACATTGTCTTCGCGCTGAGGGAGCGCTCTAAAGCGGCGCGGGCCAGAGCGTCGTCCGATTTACGCACCGCCATTTCCGCCTTGCGTTTCCATTCCGCTTCGGCGTCTTCGTGCTCCTTGCGCTTTTTCTCCAGCAGATGCTGATCTGCAAGCGCGATCGCCACCTGAGTTTTCACCTGCATGAGCTGGTTCTCCATATCGAGGACGAGCTGTTTGAGAAGCTTTTCTGGATCTTCGGTCTTGTCGATCAGGTCGTTCAGATTGGCGCGAAGCAATGTCCCTACACGTTCGAGGAGTGCCATGATGTTTTCCTCCCTTGCCGGATTTTGGGCGGAGAGACCAAGCCCTCCGCCACGGTTGGAATTACTTGCCGTCGACCACAGGACCAGCCGCCGGAGTTCCGTTGCCATTGCCGTCGCCGCGATGACGGATGCCCGCGATGTTCGTCATGAGCTCGCGGATGTCCATGCCGGAGAGCGCTTCGAAGAGAGCCGGTACCTGCGCGGCCATCTTCGCCATGTCGCCGGTGATTTTGTTGGCGCCCGCCGCGTCGCCCCCCGTCGAGACGATCGTGATCTTGTCCACCTTGGAGAGCGGCTCGGACATCGCCCGCACCACCTCCGGCATGTTCGAGATGAGCCGATCGACCACCGCGGCCTGGTTCCAGTCCTGATAGGCCTCGGCCTTCACGTTCATCGCTTTCGCTTCCGCCTCGCCTTTCTGGAAGATGATGGCGGCTTCGGCTTCGCCCTGAGTGCGGATGGCCGATGCGCGGCCCTCGGCTTCCATGGTGAGCCGCGTTTTCTCGGCGGCGGCCAGAGTTTCAATCCGCTGCCGATTGATCTCTGCCTCTTTGAGGATGGTCGCGATCAGTTCCTTTTCGTGACGCAGGATTTCGGCCTCCTGCACTTTGATCTGCTGCTCCTTCTCGATCTGCTGGACCTTCACCTGCTCGGCGACAACCTGCTGCTGGGTAATGTTGGTCTGCAACTCGTAGGCCTTGTCGGCGGACGCTTGTTGTTTGCGGCTTTGCTCTGAAAAGTTGGCCTTGGAAATATCGAGATCGCGCTGCGCCTCAGCCTGCTTGGCGAGAGACTGCGTTTCGGCAAGCACGCGCTCCTGATCGGCAGCGGCCTTGGCGACTGCGGCTTCGCGCGTAGCGTTGGCGCGGCGAATGGCGGTGTCACGCTCGGCTTCCGCTGTAGCGATCTCGGCATCGCGCTTGATGCGCACGATGTCCGGCCGCCCCATGTTGGTGATGTATTCGTTCTTGTCGCGAACCTCTTTGATGGTGAAGGAGACAACTTCGAGCCCCATCTTGCTCATGTCGTCCGCGCAGGTGCCGCGCATGCGATCCGCGACCATCTCCGGCTCTTTCACGATCTGTTCTACCGTCAGCTGGCCGATGATGCCCCTCAGGTGGCCTTCCATCACGAGGCGGATGAGGCCTTCGCGCTGGGGCGGGGTCTTGGTGAGGAACTGCTCGGCCGCAGTGAGGATCGACTCCTGATCGCTGCGCACTTTGATCTGCGCGACGGCTTCCACTGTGACCGCGACGCCCTGCTTGGTGTAGAGGTCCTGCTGCGGCGCCACGTCGAACGACATCAGTTCGAGCGACAACTCGCGGCAGCTTTCGACCATGGGAAAGATAATGGTGCCGTGGCCTTTGATCACGCGAGGGCCGCGAAATCCGTAGACGATGAGCGCCTCATTCGGGCCGGCCTTGCGAAACATTCTGGCTAACATCCCGGCCAGAAAAATGAAGGCGAGCAGGCTGAGTCCAACAATGACAATGACTGTGTTCGTCATAACGCCTGATCCTTTCCATCAGGACGGTTGCAGCTTTGGGTTTGGGTTGCGGCGGACGCGGAGCTGTCGTCTCGGCTGGGGGTCTCGGTGAAGTCACCGGAGAACTCACCGGATAACTCGCCAGACAGCTCATTCCAGGGACGGACATACGCGATGCCTTGCTCGTAGCGGATGACCACCACTTCCATGCCGCGCGCAAGCGCTACGCCTGCATCACTGCGCGCGGGTGCAAAACGGCGGGTGCCGTTCTGCGAAAACTGAACCTCTCCGGTGCCGTCGGTGCGGATGGGGCCGGTGACCGCGCCGAGAATTCCGACAATGTCGGTGTCGGCGGCGGTTAATTCGCGCTCGTGGGGCAACAACACGCGCACCAGGAACCAGAATAGGATCGCGCCTCCCGCCAAACCGGTAATGGTCGCGAGAGCGAGAACGACAAACATCCCGAAGCCGCCGCTGCGCGCGAGCAGGTAGCCGCATCCGCCGAACCAGCAGAGAAAGGCGGCGAGGGTGAATCCATTGAGGGGGCTGACGCTCGATTTTGTAACAGCCCCGCGCACATTCGGGACGTGCACGTGACCGTGAGCCGCGCCGTGAGTCACACCATGGCCCGCATGCAGGTGCAAATGGCCGATGTGGATGTGCGTGAACGCGCCCAGCGCGGACAGCACCGTCAACGAAAGCCCGAGCGTGAAACAAATCAGATAAAAGGTGATCATTGCCTGGCCCCTTTCCCCGGCTTTGCAGGTGCCCCATTCAAGCCCGCTTTTGGCTTGAGTGGGTTCGCGCGTAACGCGACCAAATTTGTATCGCCTCTCTCCGGACCGCGCCCTCCGCCATCGAGCACCTCAAACAGCCGATCCACCAACCCCGGCGTCTCGATTACCGAATTCAGCAGCAACAAGCAGCGCCGGGAATCGCTGTGGCGCGATACGGCCAGCAGCGCCTGCCGCAGCTGAGGATCGCGCCGGAACCGCTCCGCTCCACTGATCAGCCACAGGTCTAGCTTGTCTTCGAGGGCGCGCACATCGCTCTGGAGCTCCACGTGGTAGCCCTCCGGGTCATCGACCAGATAGCCAGGATGCACCTTGAAGAACTTCGCCAGCACCTGGCGGGTGGTGTTGGTCATGTGCGGACGCGCGCCGCTTTCAATCTGCGAAAGGTAGCTTTGGCTCAGCGCCGCGCCGGTTTCGGCCCGCAACGCGCGTACCATTTCCTGCTGCGAGATGGCCCGGCCGAGGCCGCGCAACTCGCCCTCAGCTTCGCGGAGATATTTGAGTTTTTCGCCGAGCTTCATGGTATTGCAAATCGCAATCACTATATCGCAATCTGCAATGAAGTCAAGTGAAATCGGGAAGTGGCCCTTTCGGGCTTTTGTTCCAATGGTTTACCTAATCCCCGCTTCCACCACCACCGCCAGCTTCTTCGGCGCCACTTGCAAATAACTCGCCGTCACCAGGTCCCGCACCTCATCCCAGTCCACTTTGCCCCGATCGAGGCGCAGACCGACCCATCCGCGCGGCCCAATGTACGCCGGCAAATAAAACTTCTTCGGATGGGCGGCGATCAAACGCCCGTTCTCTCCAGGAAACGCCCGCGCACAAACCGAAACGATCCCATCGCCATGATGGTCGTTCAGGAAATAAGCAAACACCTTCCTGCGCACGGTGAACGTTGCATGCGAACCGTGATTCTCACGAACACACTCAGGCAGCGACCGACAAATCGCCGACACCCGCGTCAGCCGAGGCTCTTCCCTCGCCTTCATCCCTGAACCACTGCGGCTCCCGGCTCCCAGCTCCCGGCTACAAACTGACTTTCAACGCCGCCGCATAATCCACCGCCGGTTTATACGTTTTCGGCAACTCAACGTGCAGCCCATCCGCGGCCTGCCGCCAGCGCAGCTTCTCTCCGCTGCCAAGCAACTCCACGTGCGCGACCTTGCCCGGCTGCGTCGTGCTCGCCGTTCCCAGCGACTGGACGACGACCTCGCCGGTCGGCCATCCCAGCGCTATCGCAAACACGACCTTCCCGTCTTTGCTGCGCGTGAAGCGGATATCCTTCTCGCCCAGCTTGCTCACGCTGTCCCCCTGGAACGCTCCGGCCTTCACCGCGTTTGGCCCCTCGCCGTAGATCTTCCACGGACGGGTCTCGTAGATCGCCTCTCCGTTGACGCTGGTCCAGGCAGTGATGCCGTCGAGTACAGCGACCTCTTTGCTGTCGATGGTGCCATCGGGCTTGCCGGGAATGTTCAGGATGAAGGTGCCGTTCTTGCTGACCGTGTCGATCATCCAGTGGATGACGTCACGGGGCTGCAGGTAGCCGCCGTATTCGCCTTCCTTGTCGAAGAGAGCGCGATCGTAGTGCCAGTCGCCAATGCAGGTCTCCGACTGCCAGGCGTACTCCATGATCTTGTCGGTGAGCCCGCGTTCGTAGTCCGCGACCACGGATTTCGCGTACTTGTCCGGCACTTCCTTAATATTGATGACGCCTTCCATCCTGCCGCTGTGGGTCTTCAGGTTGTGGTTGTAGTAGAAAGCGCCGATGTTCATGCCGCCCCAGCCCAGAGGAAAGAGCGAGTTGTCGAAGTAGAGCAGGTCGGGATCGTGCTGCTCGATGACGTCCCGCGTCCGGTCGTAGAAATTCTTGACGTAGGAGATGTCGGGCAGCGCGTTCTCCGGATGCTTTGGCGCGTAGAGCCGCTGCGGGTCGTAGCCCTCCCACCACTGGTTCTTGCCATCGGCCAGGGTCATGCGGCCGTCGTAGGGACTGCCGGCCATGGGTCCGTTCTTGTCGGCTCCATGCGAGGTCTGGAACCACCACCAGTTGCGCGCCTGGTGGACCGTGACGCCGAAACGGAGGCCCTGGTCGCGAGCGGCTTTCGCCCAGGTACCGAGAAAGTCGCGATGGGGACCGAGGTTCACCGCGTTCCAGGGCTGATGCTTCGAGTTCCAGGTATCGAAGCCGTCGTGGTGATTGGCCACGGTAAAGAAGAATTTCGCCCCGGCCTTTTTGAAGCGCTCGATCAGCAGATCGGGCTGCCAGTTCAGCAGCGTCCATTGCGCGCAAAGATCCTTGTAGCCGAAGCGCGATGGAGGACCGTAGTGCTCGAGTTGATATTTGTTGTCTTTGTCCCCTTCCATATACATGCGGCGCGCGTACCAGTCGCCGGCTTCCGGAACGCATTGCGGAGTCCAGTGGCACCAGATGCCGAACTTGGCATCGCGATACCAGTCGGGCACGTCGTACTCGAGCAGCGATTCCCATGTGGGCTTGTAGGGGCCGTCGCCGGCGAGATTCACAATGGGGGAAACCATGGGCACGCCATCCCACGAGCCGCCCGGGACAGGCAGATCGGGCGGATGCCCCCAATCGGTCGCTTCCCAGGCAGCGTTGTTGTCCAGCTTCTCGCTGACGATCTTGCCGCCTTCGACGGCATAGAAGACGCGCTCGCTCGCAGGCGTGGCGCAGAACTCTGCATAGTTATGGGTAAGGGTGTTGAAGGCGGCGTCCGCCGGCGCCATCGTCTCCGGCAGCGCCGGCTCGGCGGTCTGCGCTGCGCTCGCCTCTGGTATGGGAACTGCCGTTGCCGCTGCTGTCGCCGCTATCAATTTGCAAAAATCGCGCCGTTGCATAGATCGCCTCTTCGCTCGATTGGAATTCGCTCCACGCAGTATAAGCGCAGCGAAGGCACGGGTGTCCCGCGAGCCACGCGAAGGCTACTCGTCGTAGTGGAGGAGCGAGAACACGTCGTAATCCTGGAAGCGGTCGCGGCCTTTCAGGAAGTCGAGCTCTATCGCGAAGCCCAGGCCGGCGATTTCTCCGCCGAGCTGCTGCACCAGCTTGATCGTTGCTTCCATCGTGCCGCCGGTGGCGAGCAGATCGTCGACCAGCACCACGCGCTGGCCTGGCAAAATGGCGTCAACGTGAATCTCGAGGGTGTCAGAGCCGTATTCGAGGTCGTAGGTGACGCGCGCCGTTGGACCGGGCAGCTTTTTGGGCTTGCGCACCGGCACGAAGCCAGCATTGAGCCGGTAGGCGAGGGCCGGGCCAAAGATGAAGCCCCGCGCTTCAATGCCGAGGACAAGATCGATCTCCTTCTCCATGTAGTACAGAGCGAGTGCGTCGATCAGGGCGGCGAAGCCTTTGGGATCCTTGAGGAGCGTGGTGATGTCGTAAAAGAGGATGCCGGGCTTGGGGAAATCCGGAACCGTCCGGACGAGCGCCTTGAGCGGTTCGCAATCAGTGGTCATTAAGGTCATAAATCGTCTACCAGGCTCCTTCAATCTGGAACGAGCCGAGATCCTCGGCTTCCTTGTCGTCGAGTTCGTGCACGACGACGGCGTCGACCCGGCTGCCGCGCGATCCTCGATGCAACGCGTGAGCCAGATCGGCCAGCGATTCCGCCGGTCCGGCGGCCATCACTTCCACGTGGCCCTCTTCGGTGTTGCGCACCCACCCGCTGAGTTCCAGCGAAGCGGCCTCGCGATGGACAAACCAGCGGAATCCAACGCCCTGCACGCGCCCTTTAACGAGGTAGTGACGAACCATAACGAAAGCAGGGCCAGTGTTTCAGATGTGCCGCGCCGGCGCAACATGATGCGGGATGTCGATGAAGTCAATCCTTTGCGCGATGTTCGAAAAGACACATCGCAACCTGGTGTGACGATCCGGGTTCGCGTGCATGACCGGGGAGGAGCGTGCCGCGCCGGCCGATGATGGTGCCGCACCTATAATCGGGAGTATCCGGCAGACGCGCACGGACCGGCGGAGCCGTATCCGAACACCAGCTGTCCGTGGACCGGGCGTCCGCAAGCTGGCCTTCGAAATTCAGCGTTGCCAAAGTCACGTTCTCGGCCAGGCTGGCCGTCCATGCGAGGCGCCGTCCAATCCCCGATGTTGTCCCCTCCCTTCACCGCGGTGCGCACCTGGTTGCTTTCCATGGCGATCGTTGCGTCCACGCCGTTCGCATGGCCGGCAGCTTCAGGTGCTCAATATGCAGGCGGAAGGGCGTCGGCTTTTGCGCGAGCCGAACGGATGCGCGAAGCGCTGGAGGGCCGCCCCGAATCGCAGCGCACGCGGCTCCAATACGAGCGGGTGCTGGACGCCTACCGCGCCATCTATCACAGCGATCCCGGCTCGCCGAGGTCCGACGCCGCGGTTGCTGCGGTCGCCGATCTGCTGGCGGAAGAGGGCCGCGTCTTCGAGGACGAGAAGGCGCTGCGCGATGCCATCGGGCAATACGAATTTCTGCGGCATCAGTATCCGGGCAGCCGCTATCGCTTCGGCGCTCTGCTGACCGAGGCGGAGATTTATCAGCGCGACCTGGGTGAGCCGGCTCAGGCGAAGGCAGCCTATGAAAACTTCCTGCAGTTGTACCCGCAGAATCCGCTGCGGGTGGAGGCGCAGGCGGAGCTAAAGAATATTCGCCGTGCCGAGATGGGCACGAGTCGTGTGCAGCCGGCGCTCGAATCGGGCGGCTCGGCTGCCCATCGGAACACGGTTGTGACGGCGGCCGCGCAGTCACAGCAACTGGCGCAGCAGCGGAGCCGCTCTGCTGCGGCCACGCCGGGCCAGGGTTCTCGCAGCCAGCCCACACCGAGGATCGAAGAGAACAACATCCCTCCGGGGCGATCCGATTCCCTGCCAGATTCGGTTTCTTCGTCCCAGCCCGCGGTCAGCGCGGGTACGACACCCATCGCCAGCGATGCGCGGCGGATGAATGCGCCGCCTCCGCCGCGCCGGGGCAAGCTGCCACTCATCACCGGCATTCGCCACTGGTCTACGCCCGACTACACCCGGGTGGCCATCGATCTGCAACAGGAAGTGCGGTATCAGGCGGCGCGCGTCTCCAATCCCGACCGCATCTTCTTCGACCTGTACGGAGCGCGGCTGTCGCCGGAGTTGCAGGGGCGAGCGCTCGAGGTCACCGATGATGGGTTTCTCACGCGGATTCGCGCCGCGCAGTCGACCAGCAACACCACCCGCATCGTGTTGGACGTAAACAGCGTCAGTGACTACTCCGCGTTTTTTCTGCAGAACCCGCCGCGGCTCATTATCGACGTGCATGGGAGCCGAGGAGGCGTGCCGCTGCGGCAAATCGCGAGCACCAACCCGCCGCCATCGAATCCTGCGCCAGTATCCTATGCAAACCGCCCGGCCAATCCGGTGCGGGCTGCTTCCCCTTCAAGCCAGGACAGCGGCTCCGCGATCGCCGACGTTGCGACCCTCGGCAACCAGTCGAACGAGGTTCGCGCCAAGCGCCGTCCCACCACGGCCCCGGTAGTGGCTTCCGTTCCGGGAACGTCCGCAACCACGCAATTCAGTCCATCGCGTTCCCCGTATCGCACCCGGACTGCCTCCCCGCACTCTACCGATGATGCGCCGCCTGCAGAGGCAGGGGCGACGGGCATCGCTGCACCGGAGCCGGCTCCGGCGGGGCAGCACGTTCCTAACTCGATGGTTCGCGCGCTCGGGCTGAAGATTAACCGGATTGTGATTGACGCCGGCCATGGCGGCCACGACTCCGGCACGCTCGGTCCCGCCGGCCTCGAGGAAAAAGATGTGGTTCTCGACGTGGCGCTCCGGCTCGGCCGCCTGTTGAAGCAGCGGCTCGGCTCGGACGTGATCTATACCCGCGGCGATGATACGTTCGTCCCCCTGGAGACGCGCACGGCCATCGCGAACCAGGCGCAGGCGGACCTGTTTATTTCGATCCATGCCAACTCCAGTCCCGATTCAACGGCACGCGGCGTCGAAGTCTATTACCTCAACTTCACTTCATCCGCCGACGCTCTCGAAGTCGCCGCTCGTGAAAATGCTGTCTCCGATGACTCGATCCATCAGCTCTCGGATCTGGTGAAGAAGATTGCTTTGCAGGACAAGATCAACGAGTCGCGCGAATTCGCCTCGGACGTCGATCAAAGCCTGTACGCCGGCCTGGACGCGGGCAATCCGGGGCTCAGGGACCGCGGGGTGAAGAAGGCGCCGTTTGTGGTGCTGATCGGTGCGAATATGCCGTCGATTTTGGCCGAAATTTCCTTCCTGACCAACCCCGACGATGCCGCGGAGCTGAACGATCCGCAGTACCGCCAGCGCATCGCCGAATCGCTGTATCGCGGCGTAGCGCGCTATGTCTCGAGCCTCAACGGGGTACGGGTCGCGCAAGCGGCCTCCCACCCAGCCAGCACCGAATAGGGAACCTTCCTTCCCAACGCGGTGTCCGTCTAACTATCATCGAAAGAAGAGCGCCGTCCCCTCTGCCCATGTCCCTCGCCAGAATCCTTCCAGCCTTCGTCGTCCTCGCCTCCGCGCTCACTCTCGCTGCGCTGGAGCCGCCCATCGCGCCGGCGAAGGCGATTCTGCCACAGTCGTTCGCGGGTTGGACGATCTTGCTCATCAAAGACGCCCCCCGTGGACCGAGCCCAGAGGAATCTGCTGTTCTTCGGGAATACGGAATGGCGCAGCGAGAGACGGCGATGTACGTAAAGGGCAGCAGCGAGATGTTTGTCCGCGCCTGGCACTTTGGCGACGCTACCGGCGCGTTTGGGACTTTCACTTTTTATCGCCATCCGGGGATGCACGCCTTGCCGATCGGACACGACGGCGCGGGTGACCCTGAACACTACCTCTTCTGGACAGGAACCACGGTCGTCGACGTAACTCTTCCCCGGCCTTTTTCCGATGAAAAGGCGGCGATCACTGCCCTGGCCAGCCAGATTCCGCAGGCAGGCGGCGCCGCTGGCATTCCGCCCAGCCTACCGCACTATTTGCCGCCCGCGCAGCTCGATCCCTCCAACGTGCGCTACGCCATCGGGCCGGCCGCGTATGCGGCTATGGGCGGAAAGCTCCCGGCCAGCGCGATCGACTTCAGCCAGGATACCGAAGCCATCACCGCGCAATACGGACCGGCGGGAGCACAGGAGACGCTGACGCTGTTGTTGTACCCGACTCCGCAGATTGCCGGCGCGCACTTGAAAGTCCTCGATGCCCTCGCCCAATCGTCCGGCATGTCGACGAAGCGCACCGGGCCGCTCGTGGCCATCGTGAGCGGCAGCTTTGCTCCGCAGAAAGCGCAACAGCTTCTGGAGTCCGTTCACTTCAGCGACTACGTCACCATCAATCATCCCGAGGGATATGTCCCGGAGGGCGCGAAGCTCTATCGCTTGTTGGTTGGGATCACGGTGCTGACGGTGGTTCTGATTTGCTCAGCACTGCTGCTCGGCTTATTCCTCGGGGGAGGGCGCGCACTGGTTCGAGTGATGCGCGGCAAGCCTGCTTCTTCGCTCGCCGAGGACGAGTTCATCTCGCTGCATCTTGAGAGATAACGTGAGCGGGCGCGAGGGGCGGAAATGGCCCCCTTTCAACCGTTTGAGACGCTTATCTGTCATTTTTGCATAGGGTTAGGGGCAATTGACGCCCTCTGCGGGAGAAGATAAGGCGAATTGAGAATCACAATCTTCCGTGCAAGGGCCTTTTATAAACTGCTTTGCATCATGGACTTGCCGGCTTCCTGGATTTTGCCTTGACACCCCCTCCAGCCGCCCATAGTATTTCGCCAGGAAAGTTCTGATGGCTTGCCTCCGTTGGAACTATTCTCCCTGAAGGAAAGGCTGCCCTGTTGCCGGGCGGCCTTTTCTCGTTTTTGGATGGTTACTCGCCGATTCTTTTTCCTCGCGCGGAGCCTCCGCGCGAATCGCTCCACCATCCCGGTCGCGCTTTACCCGCCCGAAGCCAGACGATAAAATCAACTTCAGCCGCAGCGCGCCGATCCTCTTTGCAGGATCGGTCCAGGCCGACGTAGCTCAGTTGGTAGAGCAGCCGATTCGTAATCGGCAGGTCACCGGTTCAAGTCCGGTCGTCGGCTCCAGATTGCTGCTCCAGATCGCACGTACTCAATTGCGCGGCCCAGCAGGCAGGCGCGGCCGAATGCGCCCGGCCGACAACCCTCAGGACATCAGCCCCTTCACCACTTCCGCCGCACTCTTCAGCGCCGCATCCAGCTGCCCCGCGTCCTTCCCGCCCGCCTCCGCCATGTCAGGACGACCGCCCCCCGACCCGCCCACCATCTTCGCAATCGGCGCAATCACCTTCCCAGCCGGAACTTTGCCGATCAGGTCCTTGGTCACGCCAACGATCAGCGCCACCTTCCCCTCATCCTGCGCGCCGCCCAGCACCACCACCCCGGACCCCAGCTTGTTCCGCAAATTATCCACGAGCGTCCGCATCTGGCCGCGGTCGAGCCCATCCACCCGCTGCGCCAGCACCTTGAAGCCGGCCACATCGACAGCCTGATCCGTCGCCCCCGACACCCGCGACGCCGCCGACTTCATCCGCGCCTCATCCAGCTCCCGCCGCAGCTTCTTCAATTCCTCTTCCTGCGAAGAAAGCCGTAGCCGAAGCGCATCTGCCGGAGCAACATCCGCCGGCCCCAGTTGCGAAGCAATCTGCGCCACCTGGAAATCCTTCCGAAATTCGTTCAGCGCACCCAGCCCCGTCACCGCCTCCACGCGCCGCACGCCCGACGAAACGGACCCCTCACCCAGCAGCTTCACCACGCCAATTTCGCCCGTAGCGCCCGTGTGTGTGCCACCGCAAAGCTCCGTCGAAAAATCCCCGATCCGCACCACGCGGACCTTTTCCCCATACTTCTCGCCGAACAACGCCATCGCGTGATACTCATTCACCGCAACATCAATCGGAACATCCTCGAGCGTCTCCACCTTGCTGTTCCCAAGCGTCTGCTTGTTAATGATGTCCTCGATATCCTGGAGTTCCTCATCGGCGATCCCCGCAAAATGAGAAAAGTCGAACCGCAGCCGATTCGGCTCCACCAGCGAACCCGCCTGCTTCACGTGCGTGCCCAGCACCTCGCGCAAAGCCGCGTGCAGCAGATGCGTCGCCGTGTGATTGCGCCGCGTCGCGTTCCGGAAATTCGCATCGACCACCGTGTCCACGCGATCCCCAATCTTCACCGGCTGCCGCAAAATCGCGCGATGCGCAAACACGCCCTGCACCGGC
>Ga0302319_10011352_pt1 | contig 16911 bp, 17 predicted proteins | sample Bog_T0_2_FD_203319 | JGI IMG/M metagenome (GOLD analysis project Ga0302319, IMG submission 203319) | Peat permafrost microbial communities from Stordalen Mire near Abisko, Sweden - Bog_T0_2 | ecosystem: Environmental > Terrestrial > Soil > Wetlands > Peat | place: Sweden: Abisko, Stordalen Mire...
TGGGCCCGACGGTGGCGCATCGCACGTACTTCAAATTCGCCGGAGGCGTGCAGCCGGGCGCGCCTGTGCGCTACGGCGGCATGATCGTGGGCAAGGTCCAGCGCGTCCTTGTGGATCCCGGGGACTCAACGCGCATCGAAATCGATATCGCCGTCAGCCGCGATGCGCCGATAAAAACGGACAGCGTGGCGAAAATCACCACGCTCGGACCGCTGACCGAAAACTATATCGAGATATCCACCGGCACCCGGCAGGCGGGGCCCGCCCCGGCGGATTCGGTGCTGACATCGGAAGAAGCTTTTGGCCTGCCCCAGCTCGGCGACGCCGTGCAGGCGATGCTCCCGGATCTGCACAAGGCGCTCGATAAGCTGGACCAGAACCTGGATGGGCTGCAGACGACGCTCACGCGCGCCAACGACCTGCTCAACGACAGCAACCGCGCCCACATCGCCGGTTCGCTGAGCAATCTGGATCATATGGTGGCCGAAGTGCGCCCCAAAGCCAACGACGCCCTCGATCACGTGAACGGCATGCTGAAGGACGCCCAGCCGAAGATCGACGCCAGCCTCACCAACGTGCAGACGGCGACGGAAAAACTCACGCCGCTGCTGGACGACCTGAAGGCCACCATGGCGAAGGCCAACGATGCGCTCGCCCATGTGGATTCCACGCTTATGGAAAACCGGCCCGACATCCGCGCCTCGGTTACGGGGCTGCGCGACACGGTGGCGAAGGCGTCCGCGCTGATCGGCGACCTGAACCAGACGCTGGATCAGAATTCAGGCAACATCGACGAACTGCTGGAGAACATTCGCATGACAACCGAGAACGTGCGGATTCTGACCGACACGCTCATGCATTCTCCGTCCAGCATTATTTTTGGCACAAAAGTCCCCGACCGCAAGCCCGGTGATGTCCGGAAATAGGAAGACCCGAATATGCGTTCCCTTATCTCAATCTCTCTGATGGTCGCCGGCGGGCTGCTGTGCGTGGGTTGCGCCGCCACCCGGCCGGTCCACTACTACACGATTCAGCCCGCCGCGCCGCCCGTGAATCCGGCGCCGGCGGATGGTCTGATTCTGCTGATGGGCGACATCTCCACACCCCCGGCTTTGCAGGACGGGCGAATCCGTTATCGCGCCGACGCCAATGAGACCGGCGCTTACGAATACCATCGCTGGACCGAGCGGCCGGGAACGATGGTCCGCAATTCGCTCGAGCGCGCGCTGCGGGCTTCGGGCAGGTATCAGCACGTGCTGAATGCGGCCAGCACCGCCCCCGGCGATTATCTGGTGCGCGGCAAGCTCAATGAGTTCGGGGAAGTGGATGGCGGCGCCATTCAGACCAGAATCTCTCTGCAGGTGGAACTGGTGGACAGGAAGACGGGCCGCACCGTTTGGGATCGCCTCGTGGAGCGCGACGAACCGGTGGCCAGCAAGGATGTGCCGAACGTGGTGCAATCGCTCGACAGGAATCTGCAGCACGTCGTGAACGATACTGCGGCGGAGATCGACAGGTTTCTGGCGACGAAGCGCTGACAGGCCCTGAAAATGCCCGTCGCTTGCCGCTGACCGTGGCCCGCAAATGCTACCCGACTAAGCAGGTCCGAATAACCGGCATAAGTCGCGTGACATTCCGACTTACTTCTTGTTACTCTTATCGCCGTTCCCGTCGATAATATAGATCTTCTCGCCGGGCTTCGCCAGCTTGAGCCGCTGGCGGATCTCCATCTCCTGTTCGAGGGGATTGTTCTCCAGCCGCTCGATGCGCTGCTCTTTCTGGGTATTTTCACGCAGAATCTGCTGGTTTTGCCGTTCGTATTCGGCCACCTGGCCGCGCTTTGCCAGCAATGCGGGAATGCCATGCGGCCCTTCCAGCACAACAAAGGCGTAAGCGACACCGCTGAGAACTACAATCGCGTAGGCGGTTTTCAAAACAGGGTTTCGCATAACTGAAATTCTTCCGGACACTGAGCTGTCTTTGAACCGATAGTAACATTGAATGAGTTCCGATGACAGAAAAAATTGTAGTACTCAGCACGTGCGGATCGGAGGAGGAAGCTGTGCGCATTGCACGGCAACTGGTGGAAGGACACATTGCCGCCTGCGTGAACCTGATCCCGCGAATCCGCAGCTTCTACCGGTGGCAGGGCAAGATCGAAGACGCGGCCGAGTGGCTGCTGGTCGTCAAGACGTCCCGAAAACGCTTCGAAGCTTTGCGTGCGGTTCTCGAAGCGGCGCATTCGTACGAATTGCCGGAGGTGCTCGCGCTGCCGATCGTCGACGGGTCCCCCAACTATCTGGCCTGGCTCGATGCGGAGCTCGCTGCAGAACCAGAACCAGAACCGCGGGACCCGGAGCGCGCCAGTGGCTGACATCGGCGCTTTTCTTTTCGATATGGACGGCGTCATCGTCGATTCCAATCCTCTGCATCGCGAATCCTGGGCGGAATACAGCCGGCGTCAGGGCGTCGAGGCCACCGAGGCCATGCTGCAGGGCATGTACGGCAAGCGCAACGATATGATCGTGCGCAACTTTCTCGGCGACCACCTGAGCGCCGCCGAAGTCTTTGCGCACGGGGCAGCCAAGGAAAAGCTCTACCGCGAAATGATCGGGCCTGTGCTCGCGGAAACCCTGGTTCCGGGGCTCATGGCGTTTCTCGAACGCCATCGCGAAATTCCCATGGCCGTCGCGACCAATGCCGAGCGCGCCAATGTGGAGTTCGTGCTTCACGCGGCCGGTCTCGCCCGGTTCTTCCGTTTTGCGGTGGATGGTCAGCAGGTTCCCAACGCCAAGCCGCATCCCGACGTCTATCTGCGCGCCGCCGAACTGCTGGGCGTTGCCCCCGATCGGTGTGTGGTTTTCGAAGATTCGCACGGTGGTGTCGCCGCCGGTCTGGCAGCGGGGATGCGCGTGGTTGGAATCACGACCACCTACGCGGAGCTGCCTGGAACTTCACTGCTGGCGCGCGACTTCGACGATCCGGCCCTCGAAGCGTGGCTGCACCGAAACCGCGGAAACGCCAGCTGAACAGTTTTGGGGACTCACAGGCATTCGGCCACCGCTCGCTGACGCGCGCGGCCCGTAACATGAACCGCCGGCCCTAACGGAGCGATAATCGGGTGCTTCGCCCGAAACGCACCGAAACGACCCAAACGCCTGAGCGCAGTTCCGCCCTCTCCGCGTGCTACAATCGAGTTTTCCCCGGTCCCTTGCCATGTTGCTGAGTATTAAGGAGATGGAAGTCCGCAAGATCGTGTTTGCGGAAACGTGGCAGCCCGGAGAGATCGACTTCCCGGATGCCGGCGTAAAACAGGCCTCTCCGCTGAAGGCGGAAGGCGTGGCGGAGTTGCTGCCGCATTCCGGCGAAGAGGTCCGGGTCCACGGCAAAGTCGAGACCACCCTCGAAACGGAGTGCGACCGTTGTCTGGGTCCCGCGACGTTTCCGGTCGCCGCAACGTTCGATCTGTTTTACAGACCGGTCGACCCGGATGTGGCCGCCGAAGAAGTGGCGATCGACGAAGGCGAGGCCGAGATGGGGTTCTACGAGTTGCCGGGCCTTGTGCTGGAAGATATCCTGAGGGAGCAGTTGTTGTTGCAGCTCCCCATGCAGCGTGTGTGCAGCCAGTCCTGCAAAGGAATCTGCCCGGTTTGCGGCGCGAACCGCAACGAGGCCGTTTGTGAGTGCGATGCGCGCGGGCAGGTAGCCGGAAGCCGGACGGTAATCGATGAGCGCTGGAAAGCGCTGGCGAACCTGAAAGTTCAGTAGCAAAGTTCAGCAGCAAAGAGTTCAACCGAAGAAAGAAAAGCAGAACAGAGAAAAGCAATGCCGAATCCGAAACGCAGACATTCCCACCAGCGCACGCAGACTCGCCGCGCTCACGACTCACTGGCCAAGCCGGCCGGCTCCGAGTGCCCGAACTGCCACGAACCGAAACAGCCGCACCGCGTCTGCCCGAAGTGCGGACAGTATAAGGGCCGCGAAGTCATCGAGACGGCGGCGGAATAGAACGCCGCTCGCCGCCGTTACAGTCAATGAAGCGTTAATCAACGAATGGTGACCATTGCCGTAGACGCGATGGGGGGCGATAAGGCTCCGGTTCCCGAAGTCGAAGGCGCTATCCACGCGGCCCGGCAGTACGGGCACAGGGTTCTGCTGGTCGGCGACAAGGCAGCCGTGCAGTTGGAACTCGACTCGCATCCGTCGGCGAAACAGCTCCCGATCGAGGTCCTGCACGCACCCGAGCGCATCACGATGGACGACCATGCGGCGAAAGCCGCGCGGTCCAAGCGGTTCAGCTCGATGCACGTCTGCGCGCGTCTGGTGGCGGAAGGCAAAGCCGACGGCTTTATTTCGGCCGGCAATACCGGCGCGTGCATGGCGATCGCCAAGATGGTGCTGGGCAAATTGCCCGGCGTGGACCGTCCCGCGTTGACCGGCGTATTCCCCACCCTCAAAGGCTCGCCCGTGGTCGTTCTCGACGTGGGCGCGAATGTCGATTGCGAGCCCCAGATGCTGGCCCACTTCGGGCTGATGGGCGAGGTTTACTCGCGGCACGTCCTCAAGGTGAAACGACCGCGCGTGGGCCTCATGTCGATCGGCGAAGAAGAACACAAGGGCAACACGCTCACACGCGAGACGACGCCGCTGCTGAAGGTCATGGATTTTCACTTTATCGGCAACGTGGAAGGCCGCGACATTTTTTCCGGCGCGGCGGATGTGATCGTCTGCGACGGTTTCGTGGGCAACGTGGCCCTGAAGGTCAGCGAGGGTCTGGCGGACATGATCCGCCTGATGCTGCGGGAATCGCTGGAAGCGACGCTTTCGCGCAAGCTGGGCTACGTGCTTTCGAAATCGGCCTATCGCGATTTTAAGAAGCGCGTCGATTATTCGGAATTCGGCGGCGCGCCGCTGTTGGGCGTCAAGGGCGTCTGCATCATCTGCCACGGCCGGTCGGACAGCAATGCCATCAAGAACGCCATACGGATCGCGGCCGAATTCTTCTCGAGCAAAGTCAACCAGCGTATCGAAGACGAGTTGCGCGGATACGCAAAGGCGGGTTAAGTTTATGCGGCGGTTGTTTCTTCTCTTGTCGCTTGCCACGTGCGCGTTTGCACAAGACGGGCAATTCAATCACGTCCAGTGGACGATGACGCTGGAGCCGGCGACCGTCGCTCCCGGCGGCATGGTTCTGGCGAAACTGACGGCGCAGGTCGATCCCGGCTGGCACATGTACTCGCTCACCACACCGCCCGGTCCGATTCCCACCACCATCAAGGCGACTAACAGCGCGGCAGTCGAAAAGATCACGTTCTACGAGCCGCCGCCGATTCGTAAGTACGACGAGAACTTTAAGGCCGACACCGAGACCTACGAAGGCACGCAGGTGTTCCTGGCCAACATCGACCTGAAGGAGGATGCCGCGCCCGGAGATGTCACGATCGCTTTCCAGCCGCGCTACCAGACGTGCAGCGGAACCCAGTGCATTCCGCCGCGTACTCGCGAGATCAGAGCGAGTTTGAAAGTTGCAGATGCGGGAGCGCGCACCGGGTGGTTCGTTGTCCCTCCGGGCTACATCGAGGCGAAGCCCTCCGACCCGGCAGCCGCCACGGCCGCCACGACGACCGACAGCGGCATCCTGGCCTTTCTCGCGCTCGCATTCGGATTTGGCCTCGCCGCCATCTTCACGCCGTGCGTCTTCCCGATGATCCCCATCACCATGTCCTACTTCACGGGACAGCGCGGCGGATTCGCGCAGGCGCTCACCTTCTGCCTCGGCATCATCGTCTTGTTTACCGGCCTCGGCATCGTGACGACGCTCGCGCTGGGCCCGGCCGGCGTGGTGCAACTCGGCTCCAACGCGTGGGTGAACAGTTTCATCGCCCTGATTTTTTTCGTCTTCGGCCTCAGCCTGCTGGGCGCGTTCGAAATCACGATTCCGTCGAGCGTGCTGACGAAGATGAATGCCGCGTCGAACGCCGGCGGCTACATCGGATCGCTGCTGATGGGCCTGACATTCGCGCTCGCCTCGTTCGCCTGCGTGGGACCGTTCATGGGAACGCTGCTCGCGGCGTCGGTGCAGGGCGGCAAGCTGCGGCCTGTGATCGGCATGGCCACGTTTTCGAGCGGTCTGGCGCTGCCCTTCTTTCTGCTGGCGCTGTTCCCGAGCTGGCTGGCAAAAATGCCGCGTTCCGGCGAATGGCTGTCGCGCGTGAAAGTCGTGATGGGATTCCTGGTGCTCGTGGCGATGATGAAGTACCTCTACAGTCTCGACGCCGTCCTGCAAACCGGTTTTCTCACGCGCGAGCGTTTTCTGGCGGCCTGGGTGGTGCTGTTAGCGATGGCGGGGTTCTATCTGCTCGGATTCGTGCGGCTCCCCGGCGTTTCGGGCGATTCCGAGCTGGGAGTTTCGCGCCTGATGATTGGCATGGTGCTGGTGGTGACGGCGATTTCCCTGTTCCCCGGGATGTTCGGTTCGCGCCTGGGTGAAATCGAGGCCTACATTCCGCCGCCGACCGCCGGAATCGGTGGCGCCGCCAGTGCCAATGGCGATCTGGCGTGGATCGAAAACGATCTGACCGGCGCATTCGCACAGGCGAAGGCCGGAGGCAAGTACGTGCTCGTGAACTTTACCGGCTACGCCTGCACCAACTGCCACTGGATGAAGGCCAACATGTTCACCAAGCCCGAGATTGCGGGCGTGATGAAGAACATGGTGCTGGTCGATCTCTACACGGACGGCACCGACGCCGCCTCGGTCTCGAATCAGAAGCTGGAAGAAGATACTTTCAAGACAGTGGCCATTCCGTTCTATGTGCTCTACGATGCGAACCAGAGCGTGGTCGCGACTTTCCCCAAGGGCCTGACGCGCGATTCGTCCGAGTATATGGCGTTTCTGAATACGCGCGGCGGAACGGCGGCGCAAGGTACGCCGGCCGGAGCGGCTCCGGGCAATGCCGCGCCGGACACCACGCTCGCGAACACACCGTTCAAAACGCTCGATGGCGCGCCGATTTCCACCGCCGACTGGAAGGGCAAAGTGGTGGTGCTCAACTACTGGGCCACGTGGTGTGTCCCGTGCCGCGCCGAGATTCCCGAGTTCAACAGGATGCATCGGGATCTGGAATCAAAGGGCGTGGAGGTGGTGGGAATCTCCATGGATGAGGATGGCGCCGACGTGGTAAGGGCGTTCCTGAAGCAAAACCCGATGAAATACACAGTCGGCATGGGATCCGGCTCGATGGATTCGCCGCTGCCGATCACGCTCGTGCTGGACAGGAACGGAAAGACGGTCCAGCGTTTCGACGGCTTCACGAAGCCGGAAGAGATTCGCGCGGCGGTAGCGAAGGCGCAAAACGCGGGATAGGACTTGACGAGCCGACCTTAAACCCGGGACGACACGGGTTCCCCTTGTTCCGCGCAGTAATTGGGCCCCGGCAAACAGCCGGTATTAAGCACGGGTGTGCGCTCGGCTGCCGCCCGGTCGTCCGAGAATCATGCGCCTTTCTGCGGGTACAGCCTGCGGATGGGCGCCCGGTTCACGCCGGTATCGCGCGCAAATCGCCGATGGTCCAAAATCGAGACCGGTCCTGACCGGACTTTGCCACTCGGACCCGGCAAAGCTGGTCGCGCCCTCACCCTCCCCCGGCTGCCGAACCCGCGCCGCTCGCCGCAACAGCCCCACGCCCTCCCCGGCCAGCCCCCGATCCGCCACCCGCACCTCGCCCCGCCGGCGCAGGCTGTAGCGTCGGAGGTTCGGTCGGCGCCGCCGCCGGTGGCAGCGTTCCCCCGATCCTGAACGCCCAAAGCGTATCGCCATGCTGCGAAAGATTGAACGAGCTGCCACCCGAAAGAATCGCCACGTATTGCTCGCCATTCACCTCATACGTCGCAACAGGAGCTTCGGCGCCCGCGCCCGTCTGGAACGACCAAAGCTCATTCCCGTTCCTGACGTCGTATGCGACCAGCCGCCCGTCCGACTCACCGTGGAAGATCAGGCCAGACGCCGTGCTCAACAGTCCGCTGCCGGCCGCAATGGGAAACTTCATTCGTTTCTGCCAGACGATCCTGTTCGTCGCCGGATCGATGGCGGTAAGAGTTCCCGAGCGCGGCTCGTTCGCTGGCCGGACAAATCCGCCGCCGAGCGTGAACAACGAATTGGTAATCGCCCCGGGGATGTAAATCAGATGCGTTTGCGGGCTGTACGTCATCGGCGCCCACGAAATCCCGCCCAGCGTTCCCGGCGCCAGCACCACCGGCTCGTCCCAGTACGCGCCGAACACGCAGGCGCTCTTCATGCCCGGCGCAATGCTGTCCGGCTCCGGGCAAGTGGGCACGAACGAATCGCCGGCGGGATACGGTTGTGTCTTCGCCGTCTTCATGCGCTCGTCCTGCGGAACCGGGCGCTCCTCGATGCCGATCAGCGGCTTGCCGCTGGTGCGGTCCAGAATGTAGAGAAAACCCGTCTTCCCGCCGTGCATGAGCACTTTGCGCGTTTGCCCCCGAAACTGAATGTCGGCCAGCACGGGCGACGCCGCGTTGTCGTAATCCCAGATGTCGTGGTGGACCTCCTGGAAGTGCCACTTGTACGCGCCCGTCTTCAGATCCAACGCGACGATGGATGCGGTGAAGAGATTGTCACCGCCGCGTTTGGAGCCATCCGTATCCGGCCACGCATTGCCCACCGGAACGTAGATCAATCCCAGGTCGGGGTCGATTGCGGAGGCCGTCCAGACGGGTCCGCCGCCGCGCTGCCAGGAATCGCCCTCCCACGTGTCGTGGCCGGGTTCGCCGGGACCGGGGATGGTCCAGAAGCCCCAGACCTGCTTGCCGGTCCCGGCGTCGAATGCGCCGAAGAAACCGCGAATGCCGCCTTCACCGCCGGATACGCCCATGTAAACCAGCCCGCCGTAATAGAGAGCGGGTGCGACGGTTGTGCCGCGGTCGCCGACCTTCGCGCTCCAGAGCAGGGCCCCGGTTTTCCGATCCAGAGCGATCAGGTTGTTGCCGCCGCCGGTCGAGAAGATCTTGCCTTCAGCAACAACGACGCCGCGGTTGGTGCCGCCCCGGCCACTGCCTGGCTGCGGCTGATACTTCCACTTGATCGCGCCGGTCGCGGCGTCGAGTGCGAGGATCGTTCCTGCCGCACCGGGGATGTACATCACGCCATCGACGACGACCGGCGTTCCCTCCAGATTGGCGTTGCTCGTGCCGTCGGCGACATGCACCATCCAGGCGCCGCCAAGCTTCGAGATGTTCGACGGCGCGATGCCTGTCAGCGATGAGTAGCGCTGATTCGCCAGGTTCCCGCCGACGACGGGAAAGTCGTTGCCGGGGAGGGTTTGTGCGTTGGAGCCGATGCACACCATTGCAGCAATCGCAAGCGTCTTATGAACGGTCATGACCCAACGATGTTATACCAGCCGGACCTATCCGACGAAACCCGCCACGCCGATCGATCCCGCGAGCATCAGCGCGCCCGCCGCGGCGAAAGCGGCCTCGGGCGACACCGCCGTCCACAGCGTTCCCACCAGCGCGCTGGAGATCAGATCTCCCGCTCCGTTGACGGCACCCAACGTTCCGTAAACCGTACCGCGAATCGACGCGTCGGTCAGGTCGGGCGGAATGGCTTTCTCGAGCGTGTCCTGCGCGGCCGCGAAGACGCCCGCAACTACGAAGATCGCAGCCAGCGCGCCGAGCGAAGACGAGCCGGTCCTGAACATCAGCGCCGCCAGACCGGCGGTGGCAGCGCCACACAAGTATCCGGCCGCAAGCAGGGGCGCCTTTCGTTGCCGGTCGGCCAGCCATCCGATCGGATACGCCGCGGCCGCATACACGATGTTCCGCACCACGTAAAACATCGCCGCCATCTGAGCCGCGCGAACAGCGCCGTATTGGGGGCGAAGCAGCGTGGCGGCGGCGAGAATCAGCAGCGCGGGTGAAAAGTCGCCACTGCCAAACAACCCGACCGCGAGCAGCATTCGCCGGAATGCCGGCGGAAATTCGTCCACCGACTGGATGAAATTCAACCACGGCTTCGGCTGACGTTTCGTCTCTTTCACCATAAAGAGAAACGCAAGCGGGGCGGCAATCCCGGGGATCAGCGACAGCAGAAAGATCGTCCGGAACGGCACATCCGGAGTCTCGGCGGGCAGCCAGTGGAGCAGCACGACGCCGATGACAGGCCCGATGACCGCGCCGATCGTGTCGCCGCCGCGGTGGAATCCGAATGCACGGCCGCGAAACTCCGGCTCCACGGATTCCGACAGCATCGCATCGCGCAGCGTTCCGCGCAGGCCCCGCCCGAACCAACTGACCATGCGTCCGGCCAGGATTGCACCCCAGCCATTCGCCAGGGCGAAGATCGCCAGTCCCGTGCCGGTGAAAAACTGGCCGGTCACGATCATCCGTTTGCGCTGCCCGATCTTGTCCGAGTACCAGCCGGCGAACAGCTTCAGGAAGCTTGAAAATGCATCCGATGCGCCTTCGATCCACCCCAGCGCGGCGGCGGCGACGTGGATGATGGGCAGAAAGCCAGGCAACACCGCCATCACCATCTCGTGGGAGGCGTCGGAAAGCAGACTGGTAACCGTCATGCCCCAGACATTGCGATTCAGCCATCGGTGCATGACTCTTCAGTTTAAGGGATACGCAGACTCCTGGCGGTCGTTTTTCGCCTCCGGTACTACGATGACCGCCTCTCGCCCAATCCTTCCGCGATCATCGCGGTGACCAGCGTATTCAGACTCACTCCCTCCTGGCGCGCCCTGGTAACAAGGCGTGAATGGAGCCCGCGCGGGACGCGTTGCCGCCATTGTCCGCTTGCCGCGCTCGGCCGGGGAAAAGGGTCGCCGTGTTTGGCGCAACTCATTAAGTACGCTTTGACGGCGTCCCGGCCATTGCTCAGTGCTTCCTCCGGGGTTCCCCCGTCGGAGATACATCCGGGCAAATCAGGGTACTCGATGGCAAATCCGCCGCCATCCGCTTCGGACAAAGGTCGGATGGTAAACGCGTAGGAGTGAATCAAAGCCTTGTCAATCTTCATTTGTATTTCCGATTTTGCCGATAAAGTCTGCAAACAGACGAATGTAAACGGGTTTGATGGGACGGTGCGCCGGCACCGAAAGCCGTCCCGCGACTGCGTGCCGAAACACGACGTGGCTGGTTCCGTGCTGATCGTGGTCGATTCCCTTACTGCGAGCAATAACTTTCAAATCCTCGATCCGCCAGTCACGTGGATTTCGCCGCATTTTAGCGATCAATTTGGCGGCGTTCGACACAACAAGATGGTATCACGGGTGATACCGGGACAACCACACTACTATCCCCTGGAATCCGGGCAGATCGGTTCATGGTCACCCCAACGGGATCACGTCGGCAAAAACGAATCCGTCGCGTTCCAGCACTTCGCCAACCCGCACGCCGATCGGCCTGGCGAACACCGGCGCTTCGTACACGAACGAGTGGAACTCGCCGTTCTCGCCGCACGGGTCCACACCTGCGGGCAAATCGTTGAGGAAATGGCGGTCGAAATCGCAACCCGCATACGATGCGGCGAGTTTCGACGGATCGACGCAGGTAATCTTTGCCTTCACTCCGGCGGCAATCATCTCTCGCGCCAGTGCGTTGGTCGGAATCCCCCAGGCGGGGAAGATCGGTTCGAGGCCGGTGTCCTCCATTTGCCGCACACGGTATGCGCGAACGTCTTCGAGAAACAAGTCGCCAAACGCAACTGCCGCGATGCCTTCCGCAACCGCGCGATCGCAAACCGCGCGCATTCGTACTTCGTAGTCGGCGTTGGAACAGGGCCACGGCAGCCCGACCGTCCACAACGGCAAGCCGACTGCTTCCGCCTGCGCCTCCACGAGCGACCTGCGCACGGCGTGCATCGCGACGCGGTTCGCCGCCTCGTTAAACGTAGTGACCAGCGCGACCACCTCAAGGTCCGGCCGCTGCCGCAACAGATGCAGCGACCAGGCGCAGTCTTTGCCGCTGCTCCAGGAGAGTAAAACCTTTTTCACGCAACATCCCCGATCCAGCGCCATTGCTCGCGCCGCGCCGGAGCGCCGAACGTAACACCGTGCAGTATCTCCGCGACGATTTCCGCCGTTCGCGAAATCGTCATGCCGGAGCGGTTGAAGAACAGGTTGCCATCCGCGAACGCGACCTTGCCTTCCCGAACCGCCCGCAGCCCGCGCCACCACGGACTGCGCTCCAGAACGGCTTGTTCGCGCAACGCCCGTTCCAGGTTGAAGCCGCAGGGGGCGACGATCAGAAATTCGGGGTCGGCCGCTATCAGCCGTGCGGCGGAAATCGGCGCCGAGTACTCGCCCTTGTTGCCGATCGTCAATTCTCCGTTCGCGATTTCGACCAGCTCCGGTCCCCAGTTGCCCATGGCGAATAGCGGATCGGTCCATTCGAGCACGACGACGTGTGGGGCGGGCGATCCTGTCGCCTCGCGGCTCACAGTTCGCAACCGTTCGCGCTCGCGCGCGATAACGAGTTCCGCGCGATCGTCCAGCATCAGCCGCGACGCCACCTGGCGAATGCTGTCGAAGATACCTTCAATCGACGACGCCGAAAGAGCCAGCGTCGGGAAACAGGCGCCGCTGCGTCCGATGTCTCCCGGCGTCACGGCGCACACCTCGCAGTGCGACTGGGCGATCACCAGATCCGGCCGCAATTCGCGGACCAAATCGCCGTGAACGCGATACAGTTCCTCTCCCGCCCCGATCCGCCGCCGGACCTCCGCATCGATCGCCCCGCTCGACACCGAGACGTCGAAGGCCGGTTCGCTGCAGGCCGGCAGCTGCCGCACCCAGTCCGGGTTGTCGCACTCATGCGACCTTCCCACAAGCATGCCGCCCGCGCCCAGAGCGCAGACGATCTCCGTTGCGCTGGCCAGTAATGAAACGATTCGCAGTCGATTCGGTCTCCCAAGGTTATGGTATTTCGCCGGTCTTCGCCGGGAGCCCGAGGCCTTCCCGCCGCCCGCGCCGGAGTCGCGGCATTTCCAGCCGCTACACTGAACTTTGAATGCGCCGAATGCTTTTGCCCGCGATCTGTTGCATACCCGGCCTGATCGTCGGCTCGTGCGCGCGGCCGGCAACCGCGCCTCTGGCGGAAATCCACGTGGCCGCGGCGTCCGATCTCACTCGCGCCCTGGCGGAGATCAACAGTGAATTCGAACACCGCACACGGGTACACGTGACGCCGGCTTACGGTTCCGCCGGACAACTCACGCAACAAATCCAGGATGGCGCTCGGTACGACGTGCTGCTTTCCGAAGATACCGATCATGTCGACCGGCTGATCGCGTCCGGCGTCTGCCGGGCGGAGAGCCGGGCCGTTTACGGGCGCGGTCACGTGGTGCTGTGGGCACCGCTGCGGCCCGATTTTCGGGTTCTCGCCGATGTCGACGGACCGAGCGTTCTCGGCGTCATCGTCGCCGATCCGTCCGTCTCCCCTTACGGCGCAGCTGCCATCGAGGCCATGAAGAATCTCGGGCTTTGGGAGAAGCTGCAAACGAAGAATATCGCTTACGCGCCCGACGCCGCAACAGCCAGAAGGTCCGTCAGACACGCCGACGCGGCGTTCACCGCACTCTCGCTGATTGCCGACAGAGCGGCGAATTACTTTCTGATCGACGACACGCTCCACCGGCCGCTCGATCAGGCTCTCTGTATTACGCGGCAGGGATATGGCGACCCGGCCCGGAAATTTGCCGCATTCCTCACAAGCGACGCCGGATACGCCATCCTCCGCCGCTACGGATACGGGCGGCCCTGATGGAACAATTTTCACTGAGTTTTCTGCCCGAACGCCGCATCTTTTCTCTGCGCGAGCTGAGCGACGGTATTCGCGGCGCGCTCGAAGCGCAGTTCACCAACATCTGGGTTTCCGGCGAAATATCCGGCGTCAAACTCGCTCCCAGCGGTCATTGCTATTTCACGCTGAAAGATTCCGACGCTCAGATCAAATGCGTCTGCTGGAAACTCTCTTACATGCGGCTGAAATTCAAGCCGAAGGACGGTTTTCAGGTCCTGGTGCGCGGCCGCGTCGATATCTACGAGCAGCGCAGCGAATACCAGTTCGTGGTCGAAAGCATCGAACCACAGGGACATGGCGCGCTGCAACTCGCGTTCGAACAGCTGCGGGCGAGGCTTCGCGCGGAAGGGCTGTTCGACGACGCCCGCAAGCGTCTGCTGCCACGGTTCCCGCAACGCATCGGCATCGTCACGTCGCCGAAGGGCGCAGTTATCCGGGACTTCATCGAAGTGCTCTCGCGGCGATTCCCCGGCGTTCACATCCGGCTGTTTCCCGCTCAGGTGCAGGGCCTCGGTTCCGTCGAGGATGTCTGCCGCGGACTCGACTATTTCGGCAGGAGCGAATGGGCGCAGATCGTCGTAGTGGCGCGCGGCGGCGGCTCGCTCGAAGATCTGTGGACCTTCAACGAAGAAGCCGTAGCCCGCGCCATCGCGGCATGTCCGGTGCCCGTCGTTTCCGCCATCGGCCATGAATCCGACGTCACCATCGTCGACTTCGTGGCCGACCTCCGCGCCCCCACGCCTTCCGCCGCGGCGGCCATGATTATCTGCGAACGCAAGGAAGTGCTGGACCGCCTTGCGAACCGCGAAGCGCGCCTCGCGGAGCTGATGCGTTACCGCTTCGCCGTCCTTTCGCGCCGTCTCCATGAGCAGACCGCGGGGCGCGCCGCCTCCGTGCTGCATCGCGGACTGGCGCGCCGCATGCAGCGCGTCGACGACAACACGGCCAGGCTCCACGCGGCTCTGCGCAGCCAGATCGCGGCGCGCGGCCGCAAACGCCGCCAGCTGGAAGACCGGCTGCGCCGCTTCGATCCTCGTCCGCGTCTGGCCCGCAGCCGGGACCGTCTGAATTCGCTCGCGTTCCGGGCGGACTCGCTCATCCGCGCCGTCCTGACGCGCGCGCAAAGACGCATCGCGAACGCGGAGACCAAACTCGGCCAGCTGAACCCGCGTCTGGTGCTGACGCGCGGTTACGCCATCGTGCTCGGCGAAGGCGGCATGATTGTGCGAAATGCCGCCGCGGCGCCCGCCGGTTCGGAGGTGCGGTTGTTGTTCGCCGAAGACGCTGTGAAGGCGCGCGTCACCGAATCTCCCTCGGGGTAATCGCGTGGGTTTTCGGGTGTGCTAATCTCGCGATCAGTGGTCCCTCCCGCAGGAACGTTTCTCGCCAAAGTACGCGCCGGCGCCATCTACTTCCCGCCGCCGCTGAAAGCGTATTGCGACGCCGAGGGATGGGACCTGTTCCGCGTGCTGCCCGGAGACCGCGATCGTCTGTTACTGGAGCCCGTTCTCGCTTCCCGGCCGGAGCCCGAACTGGTGGATGGGTTCTGCTCCAGCCTGTCGGCCGACGGGCGGCTCTGGATTCCCGCCGCGCTTCGCGAATCCGTATCACTGCTCGAACAGAACGTGATGATGCGAATCGAAAACGGCGCGGTCGGCGTTTATCTGCGGAAGGTTTTCGATACGCTGGGATTCAGACCGTAACTGGCCGATCCGGCAGGCGACGAGATCGCCTCTTCCGAAAATGTCCCCGGGGCTCAGGCAGCACTCAGGATTTGGACTTTGAGACCCAGGGCTTCCAGTTTGCGGACATGTGACTGGATAATCCGCTCGTAGTCGCGTCGCTGGAAGTAGTCGGCTCCGAGTTCCCGGTAGGGTGCTTTGCGGGAAAGCATGTGCCAGATCGCGCGCAGGATGGAATGCGCTACGGCGACCAGCGCTTTCTGCGATCCTCGTCGCAGCAACCGCACGAACTGGGCCGAGAAATAGCTTCCTTTCGTGCGGGTCGCCGCCCAGGCGATCTGCGTCATGATGCGGCGCAGCCAGGTGTTGCCTTGGCCGATGCTTCCGGATTTCTTCTTCCCGCCGCTCTCGTTGTTTCCCGGCGCCATGGTTGACCAGCGGCAGAACTCCTCCGGCGTGGGGAAACAGCTCATATCGATTCCGATCTCGCCGATCAGGGTGGATGCCGCGATCAGATCGATGCCCGGAACCTCGTCCAGCAGGGCGATCTCGCGGGCAAAAGGACGTGCGTATTCCTCAATGGCCTTTTCCAGTCCTTCGATCTCGCGGCTGAGGAAGTCAAACTGGCGCAGCAGGCTTTGCAGCATGGTTCTCTGATGCGGCAGGACATGCCCGTCCAAAGCCTCGATCAGCTGCGGGATCTTATTGCGCAGCGCTCCGATAGCCAGTTCGGCCATCCGTTCCCGATCCGTCTGGCCGGCCAGAAGCTCTTCGATCATGCGCCGGGAACTGACCCCCATGACGTCCGTCACCACCGTGTCGAGTTTGACGTTGGCCTGTTCGGGCACTTTCTCCACCCGCTGGCTGACAGTCGCTCGTTCCGTTACCAGAGTGGCGCGCGTACGGCACAGATCGCGCAGCGCACGCACTTCGGCGGGTGGTACGAAGCTGCCCCGGATCAGCCCTTTGCGCAGCAGCGTCGCCAGCCATGCGGCGTCTTCTCCGTCTGTCTTTCTCCCCGGCATATTGCGGACGTGGCGCGCATTGGCCAGCAGCAGCCGGTAACGCTCGTCTTCGAGGATCTGCCAGACCGGCTGCCAGTAGACTCCCGTCGATTCCATCACTACGTGAGTCACCGCCGATTCCGCCAGCCACTGCCTCAGTTCCCTCAAACCGCCGCTTGTCGTCGGGTACTCCCGCAGTTCTCCCTCTCCGCCTCCGGTGCTGACGCACACCGTCACACTCCCCTTGTGCACATCGATGCCGGCGCAGCGCTCGTGCACGTCGGCCAGATCGTTCAGGCGCACTCTGTTCGATCTCTTCGTTGCCTGGGTCGCAAGCTTTGCCTGCTTTGCTCGTTCTTCGCTCATCGGTCGCTCCTTGTGCGCCGCAAGGCAGTGAC
>Ga0302319_10011353_pt1 | contig 16911 bp, 12 predicted proteins | sample Bog_T0_2_FD_203319 | JGI IMG/M metagenome (GOLD analysis project Ga0302319, IMG submission 203319) | Peat permafrost microbial communities from Stordalen Mire near Abisko, Sweden - Bog_T0_2 | ecosystem: Environmental > Terrestrial > Soil > Wetlands > Peat | place: Sweden: Abisko, Stordalen Mire...
GGGTTGCCGGCAGGCGTGACCGCCGGTACCAAGGCCGGGGTAAAATAGGGCGATTGCGGCGCGGCGGAGAAGTTTGTCGCGACGACCGCAGCAACTTGCGGAGCGGACGCCAGCGCCTTGGCCACAGTGGCATCTTGTGAGGCCTTATCCGGCTGAGGCGGGCTGGTCCTGACTGCGCCCGGATGCAGCCAAAAATAAAAAAACAGGCCGAATGGAAGAATGAAAATAACCGCCGCAATAACCCGTGTTTTCATCACATAAAACCGAGGTTGCTCGTGGCAAATCGGCCGATGTTCGGAAAGACCGTGCTCAGGTTGTCGCTATCCACGCCGAACCAGGTCGCCAGCGTGGCGAAATACTGGTCGATAGCGGTGGTGGGTATCCAGCGGCCGGTGCTGGTGTCGTTTGGACCATTGACTGTAAGCGTGGGGAACTGGCCGTAGGTTCGCTGGCCATTTACCGCGCCGCCGAGGATGAGATGATGGCTGCCCCAGCCGTGGTCGCTGCCCTGGCCGTTGCTCGGAAAGGTGCGGCTAAAATCGCTGGCGGTAAAAGACGTGACGTTTTGTGAGAGGCCAAGCTGTTCCATGGCGCGTTGAAAGGCATACATGCTCTGGCTCAATTCGGCAAGCAGATTGGTGTGCGCTCCCAGCAGCACATTATTCGGAGTAGTGGCGGTATATTCGGTCTGGCCGGTATGCAGATCGTAACCACCGATCTGGCAGAAAAATATCTGGCGTTTCATGCCAAATCCGCCATTGGCCACCGGCGTGCTGCCGGCGGCAATCAGCCGCGCGACCATCTGTAATTGCGGGCTCAAGGACGAGGTAAACGCGGTGCCGCCTTCAGGCGGAGTGATTTTGGTGGGAAAACCAGACACGCCCGTAAAAGCGTTCAAGTTTGTCCAATATTTCGCTGCTGCCGTGTTGGAAATGGCGTTGTTCAAGAGCACGGCAGAGTTTATGGACTGTTCGGCCACGCCGGCGTAGGCCTGCGCTTGAAGGTTAGTGTAAGGCAGTCCCAGAACGTTTAGAAGTGCCGGCAACCGGTTGGTGTTGGCCCCGCCGGAGGGCGTTGTCGGCAGTGACAGGGAAATCGCCCCGCTGGTGGAGACGGAATACTGCGAGACAATGTTGCCGATTTCAAACGTGTTCGCGCCCGCGAGGGTCACCATCAGCGAAATCGGCGAGTTGGGCTGGACGGAATTCAGCAAATCCGCGCAACGTCCGGCCCAGCCAGTGGTTGGCGGCTGGTCGGGAAGAGAAGTCTGCCACTGTGTCTGCTGGTCGGCGTGGGAAAACAGTTGCGGCGGCGGGGAACCGGTGCCCGACAGATATTGCGCCCGGGTGATGGGATAAACCAGCGTGCCGGTATTGAACAAAAACGCGAGTTTGCCTTCGCCAAAAAGCGTTTGCAGTTCGAGACAACTCGGGTGCAGCCCATAAGTATTGCCGTCGGAATCCTGCGAAGTCACCCCCAAAATGGCGCTTTGTGGAATCGCCAGCACCGGCGTGCGGATGGCGGCATAATTGTTGTATTGGGACTGGCTGGTGGGAATGATGAGGTTGTTTGAATCATTGCCGCCCTGGAGGAAGATGCACACCAGCGCCTTGTAGTCCGTGATATTTGTTTGCGCCACGGCCGCATTCATCATTCGCAGATCGCGGATGGCCGAAGCCATTGCCACCGTGCCCACGGCGGCGCAGGCGGCCCGCCGGATAAAGTCGCGCCGCGAGATGTCGGAAAGGCTCTTCTTTTTCATAAGTTATTTTTGGATGATGTAGTCCGGCGAACTGGCAATCAAGTGAATCACAGCGCGTACGCGGTCACGCATTTGCGTTGTGCTGGGCGGAGTGCTGTAGGAGAAATTCGTGGAATTCCCAACGAAGCTGATAATTTTTGATTGGGCCGTGGCGGATAATTCACCGGCTGCGAGATAGGTGTTCAAGTTGCTGACCAGCGTGGGAATACCGGCGTTGGACGTATAATTGGTGGTCAGCCACGGGGCGATGTTCAACACAATGGAACCGTTGCCGCCGGTGAAGCTGCTCAAGCCGTTGGTGTTCCCGGTGTCGGTCAGGATGCCGCCTTCAATGAAGTTCATTTGTGCGGACACCCCGCTGGCGGTTGTCAATTGAAACTCCGGCGTGGTCAGGCCGGCGGAAGCCAGCGCTCCGGGGAATTCGTAGCCCGGATAAAAGAAATTGAAGACCGTGGGCGAACGTAACGGGGATTGTGACAGGCTGGTGGTGGTGCCGGTGTCAGTGTAACTCATATTCCAGGTGCTTTCCTGGATCACGACCGTGCCCGAACGGGCCAGCGGCGGCGCTTGCAGGCCATAAACCGTGAGGCTGTTTTGGGTTTGGTTTGCGGAATTTGTGGCAACAATGGTGAAATGCTCGGGGTCGGGCACGCCGGTGATTACATAGGTTCCACTCGGGGCCGAGCCGGAGGTGATATCCACATAAACGCTGTTGCCAGTGACCAATCCATGTGGCCCGGCCGTGCTGATAACAATTGAAGTTCCCGTCTGGGTGTAGCCTCCCACCGACAATTTTGGCAGGAGGCAACTGCCAGAGCGTTGGACCAGATCAGCCGTGGCGACGGTGAAATGATTGGCATCAATCACGGAAGCAACCTGAAATAATCCATTCGTAGCGCCCCCGGTTGTGAACACCAGATAAACCGGATTGCCCACCGCCAGGCCGTTTCCGGAAAGACTTGCCGTGATGACTCCATTGGTCTGGCCGTACGAACCAATCAGAAGTTGAGGTGAAGTAATGGTTAGCATTGTGGGGCCGCTCACGCTCACGCCATAGCCCTGGGAAGTCGGCGCGGCATTTCCGGAAGTGTCAGTAAATATCATATAGGCCGTGTCCCCGCTGTCGAGCAGATGGGGGCTGGCGGTGGTGATGTAGATCGTCTGGTTGGTCGTCTCACTATACGTTCCGCTCACGGTTGGCGGGGCGGGAAAGGCCCGGGCCAGCTCCGTGACGCGTAACAGCGGTTCGCGTTGTTTGCCGTAACTCGGTTGCGAAATCTGGTCGGGGCTGCGCGCTTCGTAATCCAGCAGAATCGCCTGAACGACCGCCTGGAGATTGCCCCGAACCCCTGTCCCATCATTGTTAAACACTTGCGCCACGCGGTAAACGTAATCCCGGCTGGGATTGCTGGTAACCAGCCGTTGAATGAGCTGGCGGCAGATGAACGGGCCAATGTTCTGATTGTTGAAGATGGAATTCATGGCCTGCTCCAGATCGTTTGAACAATAAGCATCATTCGTGAACGAGGGGACGGCCTGATTGCCCCACGCGGGTGGCAGCATGACTTTGTCCAGCACCAGTTTCGTGCCAATTTCGTGATGTGATGGCACCAGCACCATGGGATTGGTGCCATTGTAGGGCGGATACCAGTTTGAGGGCAGCCGACCGTTTGCCTGGTTGGTTTGATAATAATTCCAACCGGTGAATACGCTGGCAAAGCCCATGATTTCATTCTGCCCATAGGTGGGCACCAGGTTGCCCTGGGTGTTGAGAACCAGCGAGCCGTCCGGCCAGAGCCGGTTCAGGCCGATGGAAAACAATTGCTGGATTTCCCGGGCATAATTTTCATCGGCGTGAAGACCGGTGATGATGCTGCCGGCATTATTGCCCAGCATGCTCAGATAAAGGCCCATGGAAGGATGAAGCGTGACTTTTTCCAGCAGGGTGCGGTAGTTGCCGAATGCATTGTCCACCAGAATATCGTAATAGGAAGAAAGGGCGTCGGCGTGATTTACCAGCGTGCCGTTTTCAGAAACGACAAATATTTCGCTCAATGCCAGGGCGACCCGCTGGCGCAACTGGTCCGGCGCGGTGATGGAATTCTGCCACCAGGTATTGAACCATGCAGGACTTTGATAAAGATCAGTCGGATCGGAATACGGATGGGCCAGGACATTCGTCAAGGCATGCGTGGGGGGCAGGGCAAATTGATTGGCAATCCAGCCCGCATATCCCAGGGCTTGCACGGTGGCAATGTCATTGGAACTTACACCAAAGGTGGCCTGGGTCAGGAACCGCACCGCTTCATTGGGATTGGCGGAGTCATCGGTCCAAGCGGGCGGCGCTGGTGGCGGGGTGAAGGTCTGCGAACCGTTGGCCAGTGTGAAATTGCCGCCAATCTCGCCGTTTGCGAAAGCCGTGCTTTGAATGACAATGGCGGCCTTGCCCTCGGCGATGATTTGCTGGATGTCATTGGTCTGCAGCGGCCCGGTCGCGGTGATGTTCCAAATGTAGCTGCCGTTGGCCTGTGGTTTGGCGGCCGAGATGTCAAAAATTAACTCGGGGGGATCATTCAAATAAGCATCGGAATTGATTGACTCGCCCGTCGGAGTGCCGGTCAGATTCGTAATGATAAAACTTAAAGTAGCCTGTGTGCCAGCCGCGTTGACCCGCAAGGTTGCCGAGCCCACGCCATCGCTCGATACACCGGGGAGCGCCAGCAGATTTGCCGAATAAAGCGTGCCAGGAACGCTGGTAGGCAACGGCGGATAGTAACGTGAGAGGAGGTAGCCGGGGACAATACCGCCCGGCGTATTGTTCGTGCCAGTGGGATCTTGCAACCAGGCGGCCGACCAGTTGGCATTGGTGCCGGCGCCTGCCTTGTGCAGGATTTGAATATAGTACGGTTGCCCGGCGGTGAGTGAAAGCCAGCCGGATTGCTGGGATGACTGTAGATTCCACTGCTGGGGCGAGGTTCCATTTTGTCCTGGCGCCGTGGGATTATTGGTTGGGGTCACCGAAGCGCGCAGCACTTGATTGACTTGATTGTTGTCGTCCGAAATCCATAACTGCGCCGAATCACTGCCGGCAATCCAGAAATAATAATTGCCTGTAACCGGCGGGGTGAAATAGCCGCGAATGCGTTCACCGTAGTTGGTTCCATAGCCCGTGACCCCTTGAAGCGAGCCGAGAACATTCGTGATGTTTGCAGGCAGATCGGTTGGAATATCCGTGATATTGACACCGGGGGCGTTGGTCCAAATTTCCTGCACCACGGAACTGCCAGCACTCAAGACCTGAATTGTCAGAACGGATGCACCAACGCCAGCAAGGTTGCTCGCGGTCAAGGTGACCTCAAAGGTGCCGGCCAGGGCTGGAATTCCGGAAATGAGGCCGTTCGTATTGTTGAATGCCAGCCCGGGCGGCAAGCCATTCGCCGTAAACCCAAGGGGGGTATTTGCACCCGTCACCGTGAAGCTGAACGGCTGGCCCAAGAACGCCACTGCGCTCAAGGCGCTCGTAACGACTGCGGGCGCATTCGAACCGCCAACATAACTGTTGGTGGGATACAGGCAGGAATTCGGAATGATTTCTTTCGACTGGCTCGGGCTGTACCAATAGAGATGCGCCTGGGCCGAGCCGCCCGCCTGGAGATAGTCCAATCTGATGTTATAGCGCGTACCGGCCTGCAAGTTGATGGCATTTGTCCAAGTGGTGAGACCCTGTGCCTGCCATTCATTAATCAACAACTGGTTATTGACCCAGAGCTTGCAGCCGTCGTCACTCGCCACGGCAAAAACATATTGCTCGGAGAATTGCGGCTGGACCTGACCCGTCCAGCGCACGGACCATAAACCGTTGCTCAAGTTGGGCGAGAGATTGGTTGAAACCCAGACAAAATCAATGGCCGAGTCAATCCGGTTCGTAAAAAGATTCGTCGGGTTGAAATTGATGCTGTTCGTATAGGTGGTGCTTGAATTCGTGTAATACTGGCCCAGCAAACCTGTGCCGCTGGCGGTGGGGGAGGGATAGATGACCACGGCGGCGTTGCTTTCAGTGCCGACGGTGTAATTTGCGCCAGGCAGAAGTTGAAGCTGGGCAATCACCGGTGTTTGCAGATTGGTGTTTGCCAGCGGCGTCAGGGTGATGGTGGCCGAACTGATACCGGGCGGCAGAGTGATGGCGGCCGGCAATCTACCGCTGTAATCCACACCAGGCGCGGCGAAACCGATTCCTGGACCGGCAACGCCCAGATTTACCACGATACTGTCCAGTGGAAAGCCACCGCGCGTGACGGTGAACTGTCCCGTTGCCAATGGCTTCTGCCCCGGGTCGGGCTCCGTTGCCGTGGCCACCGTAGCGGCGATACTAATGACATTTTGAGAGGCCAGCAGGTTGGTGGCGTACTCATAATCATTCATGGCATTGCCATTCATGTCCTGTCGGCCATTGCTCAGGGTATTGCTGATGCTCAAGCCGAGTTGAAATTTTTCCCAGTCATTCATCAAACCGCTGCCGTCGGAATCTACGTCCGAAACACCAATGCGATAAAACTTCATTACTGTCGCGGGCGGCACCACCAAGCTTAAGTTGGTACCCGATAATGCCTCGAGGTTGGTTTCAAACTGCCAGTTGGTGCTGCCGAGGTTCGTGACGCTAAGCAATGTGTACAGCTTGCCCAAGGCGCTTGGAACGACAACGGAAAAATTCGTGGGGGAATAAAATTCAAACGCAATGCGGGGATAGGAATTGGAATCGTAAGGGTTGGTGCCGGCAATTGCTTCCTGCAAGTTTGAGAAACCATCCTGATCTGGATCGGCGGTGGGACTTGCCCCGTAGGCGTTATAGGTCCATTCCCAGACATCGCTCATGCCGTTGTTATTGAGGTCAATCATCTGCGCCGGCGCCGGCCGGGTGCCCAGCAGCAGCGCCAGACAGGCCAGGACCTGGCAGCAGCGGGGAAATTTATTGTGAAAAACGCGCACACCTGTTTGCGGGCGGTTGAGAACCAATTTCAAGGTGTTCATTACGTCAAGTTTTTAAGGTGCCGTAACCCTGCTCCTCACCGTCATGCTTGTCAATAGGCTTAAACTCGATTTCATTTAATTTTAAAGCGAACAAATTTTTGCTGTCGGATATTTAGACCAAAGTGGCTTGGATCGTGACAATGTTCCGATTCGGTGACGAACTATCAGGCCAATTACAAGCAATCACGCCCCGGCAACCTTGCCCGCAATTTCCCGCAGCACGGTCGCGGCGTCCGGAAAATCTTTTTTGGCGTCCTGGCGCAGGAGGAGGCGGTGGGCCAACACAGGCTCAACCAAAGCCCGTACATGATCCACGGTGACGGTGTCCTGCCCTTGAACCGACGCCAGTGACTGCGCTGCGCGGTACAGTCCCAATGATCCGCGGGGGCTGGCGCCGAGCCGCAAGGCGGCGTGCTCGCGTGTTGCCCGGGTCAGAGCCACCAGATAATCGCTGACATTGTCGGGCACCAAAATTTCCCGTACGCCGCGCTGGCATTTTACGATTTGGTCGGCCGTAGTGACCGGGGTAATTGTTTCAATGGGATGTTGCAGTTGTACTCGCCGGCACATTTCTTTTTCTTCCGCGGCGCTGGGATAGCCGAGGCTCAAGCGAAGGAGGAACCGGTCCATCTGGGCTTCCGGAAGCCGGAAGGTGCCTTCTTGCTCGATGGGATTTTGCGTAGCCATGACCATGAATGGTTTCTCCAGGCGGTAGGAAACACGGTCCATTGTAACCATGCCTTCACCCATCGCCTCCAACAGGGCCGATTGGGTGCGAGGGCTGGCGCGGTTGATTTCATCCACCAGCACCATCTGCGAAAACAGGGGTCCAAAGCGGAAGTCCTTCCGGCCCGTTGTGGGATCCAGGGTAAAATCTCCGACGACGTGCTCCGGTTGCAAGTCAGGCGTGCATTGAATGCGCTTGAAGGTACAGCCCACACTCTGGGCCACTGCGCGGGACAACATCGTCTTGGCCACGCCCGGCACGTCCTCAAATAAAATGTGTCCCTCGCCGAACAGCCCCACGACTGCGAGCGTGACCTGTTCCGGTTTGCCCACGATGACGCGCTGGACATTGGTGATGATCTGAGCCGCGATCCCGGCCAGTTGAGCGGCCTGATACGTTTCCGGCGGCGGGGGCGTGACGGTAAGCTTTATTTTTTCCTGCGGTTCGCGGCTTTTCCGCGGCATGAGGATGTCCTGCCCGCATTTGGGGCAGGGAAAATGTTCTCCGACCTTGGAATCGTGAATTTCAAAAGCGTGGCCGCAGTGCGGGCAAATACGTTTGGGCATGGTAAACCTGTTTAAGAAACACTATCAGTCGGGACGGCAGTTGTCAGTTCGGAACAGGCGTTGTCCAGAGCCATTCAAAATGCGCGTATCGGGAAGGACGCCGTTGGCGCCTTTTTCTACCTTGAACAGGCTTGATTTACCTTGAACAGGCTTGAATGACCACGACAACAAGTACGAATAGTTGATCACCTTAATCCACCGGGAACGGCGGGCCATCCCGTCTCTCCGGGCGCGTTGGCGCCAGCGCGGGTTGCAGGCTGCTTGCAACGCACCCGGCCGAATCTTGGATTGCAAAGATTCCCCGGAAAGCACCAAGGTGCGGCTCGGACTTTCAAAGAGCTTATTGACTGACACCGCGGTAAAATATCACAATGTGATATATGTGTAAAGAAAATTATAACAAAATATTCGAGGCCGGGCGTGCCGCTTTTGTGGGATGGGTCCGGCTGCAATGGCGTCGGATTGGTGCGGTTGGGCCGGCCATACCTTACTGCTTTTGGAAGGGTTCAGCCGGGCTTATACCATGGTAATGGCCAATTCTTCCATTGACCCTTGGACATTAAAGTAGCTATCAACGGATTTGGCCGCATCGGTCGAATGGTTTTTCAGGCGCTGTGTGACCAAGGGTTGCTCGGCAAATCAATTGACGTCGTCGCGGTTGTGGACGTATCCACCGACGCTGATTATTTCGCCTACCAGATGAAATATGACTCCGTGCACGGCAAGTTCAAGCATGCCGTGACCACGGAAAAGAGCAACGCCGCGCTCGAAGAGCCCGATACCATCATCGTCAATGGGCACAAGGTCAAATGCGTCGCAGCGGTTAAGGATCTCGCCACGCTGCCCTGGAAGGCGCTCGGCGTGGATTTGGTCATCGAATCCACCGGACTCTTCACCGACAGTGAAAAGGCCAAGGCCCATCTCACGGCTGGCGCCAAGAAAGTGATTATCTCCGCGCCTGGCAAAGGCGAGGTCAAGACCATCGTCATGGGCGTCAATGAGGGCGAGTACGATGCGCATAAACACCACATCATTTCCAATGCTTCCTGCACCACGAACTGCCTGGCGCCGCTCGTGCATGTTTTGATCAAGGACGGGTTTGGCATTGAAACCGGTTTGATGACCACGATCCACGCGACAACGGCCACGCAGAAAACCGTGGATGGTCCCTCCAAGAAGGACTGGCGCGGCGGGCGGGCGGCATCAGTCAACATCATTCCGAGCACCACCGGCGCTGCCAAGGCCGTGGGCGAAGTGCTGCCCAGCACCAAGGGCAAGCTTACGGGCATGGCGTTTCGCGTGCCGACGGTGGACGTTTCGGTGGTTGACCTGACGGTCCGCACAGTCAAAGACACGAGCATCGAGGAGATTGACGCCGCGCTGAAGAACGCCTCAAAGACTTATCTCAAGGGCATTCTTGGCGTGAGCGACGAGGAACTGGTTTCCACCGATTTCATTCACGACGACCGCAGCTCGATCTATGACAGCCTGGCAACGCTGCAAAACAACTTGAAGGGGGAAAAACGCTTCTTCAAGATTGTAAGCTGGTACGACAACGAATGGGGTTACAGCAACCGCGTCGTTGACCTCGTCAAATATATTACGGCCAAGGGAATTTAATTCCCCGGCCAGACTTCGAAACGGCGGCTCTTAAAAGTGCCGCCGTTTTTTTCTGCCGGATGGCTTGATAGCGATTTGCTTTCAAAACGCGTTTAATCACAGAGCACGTTTAACCAGGAGACGGAGCCGTGGATTGGCGGGCGGGAGAAAAGCGCCAGAGGACTGGCGCGGTCCAAGATGCTGGCGCGAATGGTTCGTTCGTGAGGTGTCAGATTTTCGTTTTATGGAACATCCAATGCCACGGCTCGAACATGATCCCGAATGAATTGTTTCTGGGATAAGTCATTGAAAATCCGAAATCGTGCGCACGGCGGGTGAGCCAGCCAAATGCGGGAGCTTGCTCAAACTCTTCGGTGAGGGGCGGACTTTCCGGCGTGCCAATATCAATGGCGCATCCCGTGTGATGCTCGCTATATCCGGGCAGCGCGCTGGCTCGGGTGATTTGTTCCAGCGTCAAACCCGCGGCGAGTTTGCGCTCAATAATGCCCCGCTGGTAGTCGAAGCTGCGAAAAGCGGAAATTGCCAGCAGAACAAAACCATCGCTGCCAGCCGCCGCAACCATCTCCTGCCAGTATGCGGCTGCCAGCGGTTCCATTCTCTGCTCGCGCGCAAACATGTCCAAGCCAATTGAAACCAAAGTCTCACATTCTTCGTGGAAAGGCAGGCGATAGTGCGCCAGGAATGCTTCCGGAATGGACAGCACCTTGTGAGTATCCCGCACTTTTTCCGGGTGTGAGTTTGTGGTTCGCATGGCAGGGCTGACAGTTCAAACTATTGCCGCCATGGATTTTTGTCGAGGTCTTTGCGATTGTGGTATTGAAGGGCGGTGTGTTGGGGTCACCTCTTTGGCTTCAAATTGAAACAGCCATTCCGAAACCGGAATGGCTGTTTATCGCGAAAGATTTTTTTCAAGCTTTGGCAAAACGGCGCTTCAGTGCAGCGACTCCCATGAGACCCATGCCCAGCATAATGCTGGTGCTCCCGGCATCCGGCACGGTGGTGATGGTACCTTTGACCTTGGCGTTGTCCGTGTCCTGGCTAAAATTCAACTGGGCATCGGGGGCAAAAAACGTGCCGTGGGTAAAGGCAATCGAGAGCTGCTCCCATTCGTCGCCTACCGCTGCAGATCCGGTCAGGCTAAGCGCGTCACTGTACGTGGCGGTAACATTATAGTTGCCTGTCGTATTAAAATCCTTGCCATAGGCCGACCCTGGAGTTCCAACCAGACCGCCGAAGGTCCGGTCAAAAATCGTGTTGCCCGGGACTCCGAAAAGGGTGAAACTGGTGATGGACAAAGTATTGTTGAGGTTTTGAAGCGTCCAGGCGAGATTGTCGAAAGTGTCGCCGGTTTCAGATATTTTAAAATATCCGCCAACAGTTGCCGCCCCCGATTGAACGCCGGTGGTGGCCCAGATGGCATGTTCGGTCGAGCCATTGGAGAACGTCACCCACACTTCCATCCCACTCATGTCATTTCCATAAGTGTCATAGGTGCTGATGGAGGGCGTTTGGTAGGCCGTGCCGGTATCGGTTGCATAATCAATTGTGGCAGCCGAGGCTGAAACAACCGCCGAACTGATAGTGGTAACAAGGAGCAGGATTTTATTCTTCATAGTTTGTGGCAATTAACTGACGTTTTGATTATTAGTTTGACTGCTGCTAGCGTGTTTACTGAAGCAGGTTCAAGTCCAATTGAACGTCCGGTTGGTTTCTGTTTCGTATGTTGTTTAAAATAAGCAACTTGAAGTTAAATTGTTTTTTATTCCGATTTCAATTATTGACGTTTTTACCTCTAAAAAATGTAAAGTATTCCGACAAAAAAATTGACCGCCGGACTTTCACTTTTTCTGACTTTGCCCTGCCTTTGTCAAAATCAGGACCATCAGACGCACTTCGGATGGCCATTATTTGACCGAATTTTGGATTAAAAATACGTATTACATTTGGAGCGGCACCTGCATTATTGTGAACCCAATGTGCCTTGGAACGAAGTGACTTCCGGGAAAGTTTTGTGTGGAGGTTTTCCTTTCCATCGCCCGCATTTTCTTTTTAATGTGGGCATGGAAATCTCCATTGAACACATCGGATTGCCGGCAAAGGATTCAGCCAGGTTAAAGGCATGGTATGAGCGCGTGCTGGGTGCCAAACATCTCTGGGACAACGGCGAGCAACCGCCGACCTCCCTGCTCGCACTGGGCGGCGCCTGGGTGGAGATTTATCCGGCCACGTCGGCGCGACCGGAAACTGCCGACAACAAGCTCGCGGGTTTCCGGCATTTGGCGCTGCGCGTGGCTTCTTTGGAAACTGCCAGGTTGGAATTGGAGAAGCGCGGTGTGAAATTCAACGAAGACGCCCGGCCGGCTGCGGGCGGGGGAAAAGTGCTTTTTTTTGAGGATGGCGAGGGGAACCTGCTGCATTTCGTGGAACGTCCGAAGGACTTTAGAATTTAAGATTTCCGATTGAAGGGTCGCCCGAAGCTTGTCGAGAAGAAGGCTATTTCTTAGGCCCGCGCACAACGAGCAGCGGAATTGAGGTCCGGTGCCGTACTTCGGTAATGGTGCTGCCGTGAAATAAATCGCCGAACAGCCGGTGGCCGTGGCCCGCCATGGCAATCAAATCGCATTGGCCCGCCTCGGCGACCTTGATAATTTCTTCCGGCGGGTTGCCCAGAGCCAGCTCGGTGGTGACGGAATATCCCTCGGCCCGGAGTTCGCCGGCAACCTTTTCCAGATAGGCGCGGTCATCTTTCATCTCCTCGGATTCGGCGAGCTTTAGCTGGTTGAAATTGCGGGCGACCCAGCCATCGGCGACGTGCAGCAACAGCAGTTTTGCGCCGGTCAACTTCGCCAGCGGGCGCAAATGATCGAGGATCGCGCGGTCTGTGGCGCTGTTCTCGAGCGGGATGAGAATATGTTGATACATTCAGCGGATGACGAATGATGAACAGCGAACAGCCGGTACGCGTGCCATGCTTTTCAGGCTAGTCGTTGGGAGCTTGGTTGTCATTCGGAATTCTTGTGGTGGGCCGATCTGGGGTTTTTACGAGGATGGAAGCGGCAAACCCAGGTGGCCGTAAAATGCCTTCAGCACGGAGGCGGGCATGAAGGTGTCAAACAACAGTTTTAAGTTCAGGATTATGATGACGGCGGCAGTCGTCCAGCCCAGGATTTTAAGCCATGGAGCGTTGACAAAGCCATTCATCTTGGCTTTCTCGCTGGTGAAGCGGATCAGCGGCCACACGGCAAAACCCAGTTGCATGGAAAGCACCACCTGACTGGCGATGAGTAATTGGGTGGTCTTGCCCTCGCCAAAAAAGCCGATGACACAGACGGCGGGAACAATCGCAATCAGCCGGGTCAGCAACCGCCGCATCCACGGACGGAGGCGGATGTTCACGAATCCTTCCATCACGACCTGGCCGGCGAGGGTGCCGGTGAGCGTGGAGTTTTGACCCGAGGCCAGCAGCGCCACCGCGAACAAAATTCCCGCCGCACCCACGCCAAGCAAGGGGCTCAAGAGCTTGTACGCATCTTGAATTTCTGCGACGGCCTGATGGCCCGACCAGTGAAATGCCGCCGCGGCCAGCGCGAGGATGCCGCCGTTGACCAGGAGGGCAAACATGAGCGCCACCGTGGAGTCAATGGTGGCGAACTTGATGGCTTCGCGCTTGCCGCCGGCGCTTTGCTCATATTTGCGGGTTTGGACGATGGACGAATGCAAATACAAATTGTGGGGCATTACGGTGGCGCCGATGATGCCGATGGCGACGTAAAGCATGTCCTGGTTTTTCAGAATTTCCATGCTGGGCAGAAATCCCAGCAACAGCGGCCCGACATGCGGTTTGGAGAAAATCAGTTCCAGCGTAAAACAGCCGGCAATGGTCGCAATCAGGGTGATGACCAGCGTTTCGATATAACGAAAACCTTTTGACTGCAAAAAGAGCACGGCGATCACGTCCAGCGCAGTGATAACGCAGCCCCAGACGAGCGGGATGCCAAACAACAGTTGCAGCGCAATCGCGGAGCCCACGACTTCCGCCAAGTCACACGCGGCGATGGCAATTTCACAGAGGATCCAGAGAAACCAGACCGTGGGCGTGGAGTAGTGGTCGCGGCAGGCCTGCGCCAGATCGCGGCCAGTGGCGATCCCGAGCTTGATGCTCAAGTGCTGCAGGAGGATGGCCATGAAGTTCGACAGCAGGACGATGAACAGCAGGGTGTAGCCGAACTGTGCGCCGCCAGCCAGGTCGGTGGCCCAGTTGCCGGGGTCCATGTAACCGACAGCGATCAGAAACCCGGGCCCGGAGAAAGCAAACAATTTCCGCCAGAACGAAGCGGTGACCGGGATGACCACGCTGCGATGGACCTCCGGCAGGGAGACTTGGTTCGCCGGCTTGCGCCAGGCGGGTTGCGGTGCGGCAGGACTGGGCTCAACTTCCTTCACGGTTTAAAACTCATGGGTTACCGCTGTTCCGAAACTTACTGTGGGTTCCGCGCCCTGCTGCCGGGCGTTTCGCGATGGAACCCCGTACGGCCGGCGTCGCCAAAAGACATTTAAAGCAACCAGCATAAAATCAAATTACGCAGCATACTTTACGGCCTTAAGCCGGGGTGTCAATGAAAATGTAGCCTTGGTTACATAATTAAGTCTCGACTCAAATTAAGCCATGGGTTTCACTGGCGGCATGTCCGTTTCCAATTCCAAAACCTCCCGGGCTGCCAAACCGGCCTTGCCACCGGCCGAGAGCTTTCAGCGCTCGCGGCGTGACCGGGCAGGGGAGATTGCGCAGGATTATGTCGAGGCCATTGCAGACTTGTCGGCCGCGGTTGGCGAGGCGCGGGTGACGGATCTGGCGCGGCGGCTGGGGGTAACGCATGTGACGGTGAATCGCACGCTGGCGCGGTTGCGATCGGCGGGCTATGTGAATACAAAGCCTTACCGCGCCATATTCCTGACTGCGGCCGGGCATAAACTGGCGTTGGAATCCAAGCAACGGCATGAAACGGTAGTGGCCTTCCTGCTGTCACTTGGCATTCCGAGGAAAATCGCCGAACTGGACGCCGAGGGCATAGAGCACCACGTCAGTCCGGAGACCTTGGCCGCCTTGGAACGCCGTCTAAAGCAGGCGGGCAAGCTGTAGGTTTCAAATTTGAATCATGAAAACTGTTGCCATCATCGGCGCCTCCACCGACCGCGCGAAATTCGGAAACAAGGCCGTGCGCGCTTTTTTGCAACGCGGCCATACCGTGTTTCCGGTAAACTCCAAGGAACCGGAGGTTGAAGGATTGCCGGCGTTCAAGAGCATCGCTGGAGTGCCAGTGCGCCCAAACGTGGTCAGCGTCTATCTGCCACCGCCGGTGTTGCTTAAAGTCCTGCCGGACATCGCGGCAAAAGGTTGCGATGAACTTTGGCTGAATCCCGGCACGGAATCACCGGAGGTTTTAGCGCTGGCGGAACAGCTGAAACTGAACGTCATCCAAGCTTGCAGCATCGTTGGAATTGGAGTTGCGCCGGACTCAATTTAATAGCAAATCCTGGCGAACGGCACGGCATCCCCGGGCGGTCATGTTTTCAATTGCACGGCCCTATATCCTCCGCGCGATTTAAAATAGAAAAGCAACGCCAGATAGCAGACGAAGGTGAAGGCAGGCAGGAGCGCCATCCGTCCGAGGGCAGTAAACTGGCCGGCACTCGTAGCCGCCGCAATTTCTTTTTTGGATGTATCATCGGTCACGGCTGCACTCTTGGCCGGGTCAATGGCTTGATAGTCTCCCAGCAAGAAATGGTGGGTGCTGGTCACTTGTTGGTACAGGCCGGGATCTTGTGTGTGCAACTGTTGGGTGGTTGATAATTCCTGCATGTAGCCGAGAAACGGCGAGCCGAGGATGCCCACGGCGAGCATTCCGATTCCGCCCATGGCATTCAAAGTCAAGGCTCCCCCCCGGGGACATTGTTCCGAGGTGAGCCCCAAAATCGTGGGCCAGAAAAACGTGATCCCAACGCCGAAAACCGTGGCGGCGGCAAAGATGGGGGCGAGGCCGGCGTGGGCCGTTTGCGAGAGCAGTAAAATTCCCAAACAAGCCAGAGCCGAACATGTCAGCAGCAAACCGACCGGGGAAAATTTGTGGATCAGGGGGCCGGCGCAGAAACGCAACACCAGCATAATGGCCGAGGTGTAAACGAGGACCCACGCCGGGTTGTAGCCATTGGCCGTCATCGTGTCACTCATGAGCGACGTAATCCATCCGTTGGTTCCCAGTTCAGTCGTAGCTTGAGGCATCATGATGATGATGAGAAAACCCAAAAGGAGCCGGCCCACAGATTTGGTCAGCGCGGCAAAAATCAGCACCACGACACCGGTGGGAATCCAGAAGGCCCAGCTTGGCCAGTTCCATTCGGGTGGCACCACCTGAAACAACTGCGCAAACACGAGGCCAAAACCCACCAACGCCCCGAACACGCCCAGTTCCTTGAGCATTGCCAGATAACTGACGCCAGCCTGTTCGCGTTCGCTCTTGGGAAATTTCAAACTAAGGAGAATAAAGAAGAAAATAAACGCAGGCACGAGGATCAATCCGACCACAATGCGCCAGTCGGTATTACTGGCGAGCGCGATGGTGCAAAGGCCGCCGAGAACCAGGCCGCCCGGCCAGCCCGCGTGAAGGCGATTGAGCCACTTGGCCTTGTCGGTGTTGAACATGGTGGCTACGATGGGATTGGCATAGGACTCGACGCTGCCGTTGCCGAGGCCCAAGATTATGCTGCCCCAATAAAGCAACTGATGCCCGCGGGCTTGCGCCGCCGCCAAGGCGTCACCCGTGGCGCCGTGAATGGCATGATAGGCCATGAACGCCAAAGTGGTGTAAATGAGATACGACGCGAAGGAGAAGACCATCGCCACCTTGTAGCCGATGCGGTCAATGAACAGGCTGAAGATGATGATGCTGACGCCAAATGGCCAGATACCCGCGCCGACCAGTTCGCCGACGGCAACTTTGTCCAGGTTGAAATCAGTTGCGAACTGCCCGCCGCACAAGATCACCCGGCTGATAAAGGCATAGCTGGTGGTGATGATGGCAATGAAACAGCCCCAGAAAAGAATTTTGTCGTGTCGGTTATTCATGGATTGGAGTCGCCAAATACTCGCGACTGCCGGAAAAGAGTCAACGCCAAAAACTTAACGCACTTGAATTTTTGCGCACCAACAG
>Ga0302319_10011354_pt1 | contig 16910 bp, 6 predicted proteins | sample Bog_T0_2_FD_203319 | JGI IMG/M metagenome (GOLD analysis project Ga0302319, IMG submission 203319) | Peat permafrost microbial communities from Stordalen Mire near Abisko, Sweden - Bog_T0_2 | ecosystem: Environmental > Terrestrial > Soil > Wetlands > Peat | place: Sweden: Abisko, Stordalen Mire...
GCATCGGCCCAGGGCGCGAGGGCGGGGGAGCCCGCGCCGGTTCCGGCGCACCGCGTGCTGGTCTTGGTCTTCGACGGCATGCGGCCTGACTTCATCTCGGAGGAGACGACCCCCCATCTGTGGAAGCTCGCCTCCGAGGGCGTGTTCTTTGCCCATCACCACCCGGTCTACCTGAGCTCGACCGAGGTGAACGGGACCGCGATCGCAACCGGGGCCTACCCGTCGCGCAGCACCGTGATCGCCAACATCGATTTCCGTCCCCGGATCGACCCGCAGATGGTGATCGGTATCGAGACGCCGCCCGCCGTCAGGAAGGGCGACGAGGTGAGCGGGGGGCACTACATCGGGTCGCCCACCGTGGCCGAGATCCTGCACGCCCACGGGCTAAGGACCGTGGTCGCGGGCTCAAAGCAGGTGTCGCTCCTGCACGACCGCTCGCGAAGGCCCAACGACCCGGGATCCTCCCCGGTCCTTTTTGAAGGGGCGACGCTGCCTCCCGCGGCGGAGCTCCCGCTTCCGGGGCTCCTGGGCGATTTTCCGCCGGTGTCCCCACGGGAGGACAAGTTCGCACGCGACGCGTGGACGACCCGGGCCCTGATCGAGGACCTCTGGAAGGGCGGCCTTCCCCCATACACGCTCCTGTGGCTTTCCGAGCCCGACTTCTCGCAGCACGCGACCGGGCCCGGCTCGGCGCAGTCGCTCGAGGCCATCAGGTCGAGCGACGGCAACCTGGGGCGGGTGCTTGCCGAGCTCGACAGGCGGGGCCAGAGGTCCACGACCGACGTCTTCGTCGTATCCGACCACGGGTTCTCGACGATCGCCTGGAAAAGCGATGTCGCCGCTGAACTCTCCCAGGCGGGGTTCAGGACCGAGCGCGTGGCCCTGGGTGGGCTTAAGCCCGGCGACGTGATGGTTGTCAGCAACGGGGGCAGCTCCCTCCTTTACGTGGGAGGGCACGACCCGGAGGTGGCCCGGCGCCTCGCGGCGTACCTCCAGCTCCAGGACTGGGCGGGAGTCGTCTTCTCGAGGCTCCCGCTTGAGGGGACCTTCCCCCTATCCGAGGCCCGGATCGACTCGCCCGAGTCCCCGGACCTGGTGGTTTCGCTCCGGTGGACGCGCGGCAAGAGCGCGAACGGGACTCCCGGGCTCCAGACCTCGGACCTGGCGCCCACGGCAAGGAAGGCCGGCAACCACGCTAGCCTGTCCCCCTTTGACATGCACAACACCCTGGTTGCCGCCGGGCCGGACTTCCGGCGCGGCGTGCTGGACACTCTGCCCTCGGGAAACACGGACATTGCGCCGACGGTCCTTTGGATCCTGGGACTAAGGGACGAGGCTGCCGGGATGGACGGGCGGGTCCTTGGGGAGGCGCTTTCAGGGGAGGCGCCGCCGCTCCGGTCGTACGAGGTCAAGCGGCTGGAGGCCTCCCGTGCGACGCAGGGGGGCGACTGGCGGCAATACCTTCAGGTGAGCGAGGTGAACGGCGTCCGTTATCTCGACGAGGGCAACGGGTCGTTTTCACCCCGGGCCAATTAGCGCCGTCGCTGCCCATGGGCGCGGCATGTGGAGCTCTTTATTGAAGGCTTAAGATTTACCGTTTCTTAGCCTCGGACTCGCAGGAGCCTATTGCGTCCCTGGATTCAATTTCACATATGGGGATGGACCCGAGGACCGAGTTCCATAAAACACGGTCGACCTTGATGCAAATCTCAGGCATACGCAGCAAACGTCAATTGTGGGAGGATTTACGAACCATCACCTTCACGTCTTGAATACCCCATTCCAAAGGCCAGCGGGACTCCTGCGCGCACTGCTCACGGCCGTGGCCGGCGCTTTCCTCATGCCGAACGCGCCCGGGCAAACCTACACGGTGACCCAGATCCCCGCGCTCGGCGGAACCCAGAACACGGGTCTTGCTATCGACAACAATGGGACGGTTGTGGGGGATTATATCCTTTCCGACGGCGTAACAACCCATGCCATGACCTATTTGAATGGGACAGTCGTCGATATTGGCACGCTTCCCGGAGGCACAAACAGTTACGCGAACGGCTCCAACGTCTACGGGAACGTTGTGGGAAACTCTGACACCTCTGGCGTTACACTGCCAAATGCGTTCGAGAGCACCTATGCCGTCATTACCAATCTGGGAACATTTGGTGGCACCATCAGCTATGCGTTTGGCGTCAACAGTTCCGGCATTGTAGTTGGAGACGCAAACCTAGCCGGGGACGGCTCGTACCATGCCTTCAGCTACAGTCTGGGCACGTTGACGGACCTGGGGACACTCGGTGGCTCCGACAGCATCGCCTATGCAATCAATACAGCCGGCGTCATTGTCGGGAACGCGAACCTGACCGGTGACGCATCGCATCACGCCTTCAGCTACTCGACGAAGGGCGTCATGACCGACTTGGGCACTTTGGGAGGGGCCAATAGCACGGCGTTTGCGATCAACGACTCCGGCACGATCGTGGGGGGCGCGTCGACAAGCTCGGGCGCCATCCACGCCTTCAGTTTGGTGAGCGGCGGCACGATGACCGACCTCGGCACGATCGGGGGTGCGACGGGAAACAGCTCTGCCAAAGGGATAAACAGTTCGGGCGTGATCGTCGGCTACTCGGCCGTCACGGGGAGCACGGTTACCGACGCGTTCATCTATACAAACGGCCAGATGACGGACCTGAACACCCTGGTGAGCCTCACCGGGGTCAAGCTCACGGGAACCTCCGGCACTGTTTCAATCAACGATCTGGGGCAGATTGCCGTGAATGGGTCGGACGGCAGGGCCTACCTCCTCACGCCGAAGGCGGTCCATTTGACCGTCAGCGCCCCGGCGTCCGTGAATCAAAGCACGCCGTTTAGCGTGACCGTGACCGCAATAGACGGGAGCGGCAACGTGGCGACGACCTACGGCGGGATCGTGACCCTGACGAGCACCGACGCGTCCGCGGTGCTCCCAGCCAACAGCGTCCTCACCAACGGTACGGCCACGTTTAAGGTCACGCTCGGGACCGCCGGCACCCAGACCCTTACCGCGGCGGATACCGTGATCCCCACGGTCACCGGCACGACTTCCTCGATCAGCGTGATCCATGCGATCTTCCCGACTTTCAGCGTCCAGCCGATCCCCGAGACGGTCAACCTGGGCGCCAATGCGGTTTTCTGGGCCGTGGCAAGCGGTTCGGCGCCGCTTACCTACCAGTGGTACCTGAACGGGGTTCTCATTCCCGGGGCGACGAGCCCCCTCCTGCAGGACGTGGCGGTCGGGTCCCTTGGGGCGGGTAGCTTCTCGGTCACGGCCACAAACACCGCGGGATCCCTGTCGAGCTCCACGGCGCTCCTGTCCCTGAGCGCAGCCGGATCGGGCAATCCGCTCCACTTCGTGAGCCAGCCGATCTCGCAATCGGCCGCGGGCGGCAGCACGGTCGTCTTCTCGGCAACCACCGCGGGGTCCGACGGCGGCCCGCCCACGACCTACCAATGGTTCCAGAACGGGATCGCGATTCCGGGCACTAACTATCCCGAATTGGTGATCCGGGGGGCCGGCGCCTCGAATTCGGGCACCTACAGCTGCGCCGCGATGAATTCCTCCGGCGCGGTGCTGAGCGGCCCGGCGACGCTGAGCGTCCTTGGGGGCGTGAGCCCGGGTCGTCTCTCGAACATTTCGTGCCGCGCCGAGGTCGGTTCGGGCGCGGGCGAGCTGATCGTCGGGCTCGTCGTGGGCCCCCCGGGCACCGTGGGCGGCGAACCCGTCCTTGTTCGGGCTTCGGGCCCCGCGTTGGCCCAATTCGGGGTCACGGGATTCCTTCCGGATCCCAAGCTGACCGTCGTCGGCCCTTATGGCGTGATCGCAAGCGACAACGGCTGGGCCGGAAATTCGGTCGTGGCATCCGTGGCCGCTTCCGTGGGCGCGTTCGCATGGACAAGCGCCACAAGCGACGATTCGGCGGTCGTGGACGCGCTCACCGACGGGCCGTATACGGCCCAGATCGCAGGCAGCAGCGGCGATTCCGGCATTTCCCTGGCCGAGGTCTATGACGCCACCCCGTCGGGCAGCGTGATGACCAACTCCCCGCGGCTCATCAATATCTCCGCCAGGGCCCAGGTGGGCTCCGGCGGCAATATCCTCATTGCGGGGTTTGTGATCGGTGGGACCACCTCCAAGGCGGTCCTGATCCGGGCCTCGGGTCCCGCCCTCACAGCCTTCGGGGTGGGGGGTGTGCTGGCCGACCCCGAGCTTCAGCTCTACGGCGGCAATAACAACGGGACATCGACCCTGATCGCCTCCGACACGGGTTGGGGCGGCGACACGCAGGTGGCTTCCGTCGCGGCGTCCGTCGGCGCCTTTTCATGGGGCGCATTTGCCACACCGGACTCGGCGATCCTCGTCTCGCTCCCCCCGGGCTCCTACACGGCTGAGGTTTCCGGGGCCAGCGGGGACCAGGGCGTTGCCCTGATCGAGGTTTACGAGGTGCCTTGATCTAGTTGCGCGCAATCAAGCACTAAAAATAGAATCCAACCCGCGGCGTGGTATGCTGCGGGTTGGCATCCACCAAAAGGGCGGCAGATGTTCAGGGACCGAGCTGGATTGAGTAACGGGTGCGTTGGTTGCGTCTCAAGGTGTGAACCGTTGAGCGTGCTGATCTTCGTCGATTGGATACGACCGTTCATTGGTGCGTCATGCCCACCTAGTCTAATGTCGAACGTAGTCGGAACACGGTTGCTCCAACGTACCTAAGGCAATCAGTTATGGGCCGGCCGCTCGGTCCTTGAGGTCTGCCGCCTCTTTAGACGGCTCTGACAAAGAACAGAACTGGGTAAGTGCCGCCGAGTCGCGGAGCGCGAGGCGGCTGTTTGAGTCGGACTTATTGGGTCGGCTCAGGCACGTGGCAGAGCAGATCCCAGATAAAGCCGACCAGCTCTCGGGCCATGGCGATGTTGACCTTGGCCTTCATGACGCGTCGCCGGAGTAGGTGCCATCCGCGCTTGTGCAGACGCGTCTGAGCCTTCCAGGAGAGCTCCCTGTAGATAGCTGGCTGGCCTTCCTGACGAATGCCGAGCTGTAGGGACACCTTTGGCGTCAGGAGCGCATGCTGCACTGAGGTAGCCCGCGTGAACGGGGACAAGCAGGGACAAGCACACTGTTGTTAATTAGCGGCCCGTCGCGCAGCTATAATGTCTGATCCCCGTTTGCGCGCCCTAAGAGCATTGCAGGCATTGCGCTTGCAGCATTAGAATTCTTTGGAGGCAAAGACTAGGATTAGGGGGTTAACTGTGCCCCCACAGATCCCTGTGCGTCGCAAGGTCAGCCGCGATGGATCGGTTTTATATGTTGCGAGCCACTTATTCGCCGCGCATCGCCCAAATCAGCCGCCTTGGAACAGCACAGCGGGCGCTACTCCGAACCAACAGTAGGCGCCGAGACACCGCTCCTCCGACGAAAAGTCCGGGGTAGCCGATCCCTCCGATTTACATTTTCTTCTAAACTCTGCCCCGGCAGCGACGAAATACCGGAACGATTGCCCGCAATTCGACGATGATTCTCATGTAGGCGTCAAAATTTTGAGAATAGGGCAGGATTAAGTTTAGGCACGAGCGGCAGGGACGATGTGCAGTCTAGCACGCACATATCCAAATGTTCCTTCGCCACTCCATAAACTTTGTTGATCAGGCCGGCCAGGTCCCCAGCGGACCGGCCGAGGCCGAGTCGACAACCGTTGCATCCACCCGGGCAACAACCGGAATCCGAGAGGCGAATTGGCATTCGGATCCACTAACGTGGCCGAGTCTCCGCATACGCGCGGACGCGAGTCGCACATTCCTGCGTTGCAGCGACCCCTGTCTCGGGGCGTCCGCAAAATCCTAGGTCCGGCCAAAAACCGGGCCCCAGGGCCAATCGGCTCTTTTACACACACAAACATGTATTCTCTAAACAAACGTCCACTCTCAATCATCGCCGCCGTTCTCCTCGCAGCCACCGGAGGTCTTCCAGCGGCGCTTGCCCGAACATGGTATGTCAACGTCTCGGCCCCGGGGCCGGCCCACGACGGGACGGTCCCGTCCACGGCGTGGACCTCCTTTGCGAGCATCGACCAGGCCCTTCTGTCGCCCGGCGACGTCGTCCTGATCTCCTCGGGAAGTTACAACGAGCAATTCACGATCCAGAGGAGCGGTAGCAGCGCCTCGGCGAGGATCACCTACCGCGGCGTCAACACAGGCGCAGGGATGCCCACGCTCTACGCGATCTCCGGTGGAGCGTTCAACTACATCGCCGTGCTAGGCATCCAATTTACCCAGCCGAACTCAAGCTATCAGAACATTGCCGCCATAAAGCTCCAGGGCGCAACCGGTTGGCTCATCCAGGACAACAATTTCTACCACACCTACGGATCGCCAATCGATCTCCATTACCACACGTCCAACAACTTCAACATAATCCGCTGCAACCTGTTCAATGACATCGGCTACATGCCCCCAGGCTACACGGTCGGCAACGACGTCGTTTGCGTGCACGGCAACTTCAACCTGGTCGAATACAACACCTTTGGACTCGGTTGGCACAGGATCTACATCTACGGCCTGTCGAACATCGTGCGAAACAACCGGGACACGGGCACAAACTCGGCACTTTTCACCCAGTCAGCCGAGCTGGGCCTGAACCCCGAGCACATCGACGACGTGCACGGCGACTATTCCGGCGGCGGCGTCTTCTACCCGGCATACGTGTTCATGGACAGAAACTGGTGGAGCGACGCCGCGGGCGCGGACACCCACAATTTCCTGTTCCAGGATTACAGCGTTGCGGGGGTCGCGGGCGGCTCGGGGCTTCTGACCAACTTTGTGATAAGGCAGAATGTCTGCCTGCGCACCGGGAGCGCATTCATGTGCGCTTTCCAGGGAACCAACTATGTGAGGACCTACAACAACACGGTCGTTGGAACAGGCGCCGACTGGACCGGTGGATCGCTGTACGACTCTACGGTCGGGTTTGATTCCACCTACCCATCTGACAACGTCTCGATCCAGAACAACGCATTCCTGGACACCAACAGCTACGAGAATGTGAACATCATCTACAGTGGCGGCTCGACGAACTTCACCGCCGACTACAACGCCGTTTACGGGAACGGGGTGCTAACGGGTTTCGGAACCCACAACATCACGGCCAACCCGCTTTTCACTGACACCTCAACCGACACCTACACATTGCAATCGGGCTCCCCCCTTATAGGGGCTGCCAACGCGATCGCGACGGCGACCGGGCAGGCAAGCGGATCGACCTCCCTCGTGGTGAGCGACGCGACGGGCTTCTGCGATGGATTCGGAATAGCCGACGGCGATCTTATTGTCGTGGGCGCCAACCCGCCTGTCCGGATATCGGCAGTCGACTACGCGACAAACACGATCACCCTGTTCAGCCCGCAGACATGGAGCAGTGGCGCCGCCGTCTTCGTTAAGGGCACGCAGGACATCGGTGCCCTTCCGTCAAGCTACCCAACGTCGTTCACGGTCGCCAATACGACGCCCATCACGTTGGTCCCGGGCGCCGCGCTGTTGACGGCGACGGTCACGAACCCCGACGCCGTGCGCAAGGTGGAATTCCTTGTCGACGGCATTCCCCAAGGTGCCTCGTATTCTGCGCCCTATTCGGTTAGCTGGACGGCCGATGGAAACGCCCACGTGGTCGAGGCGCGGGCCTATAGCGCATGGGCGAGCAAGACGCCCTTTTTGAGCAGCTTTAATGCGGCGCCCATCTTCAACCAGCAGCCCTCTAGCCAGAACCCGACGGCGGGGGCCAGCGTCGTCCTTACCTCCAACGCGACCGCTCCGGCAGGAATATCTTACACCCCGACGTACCAGTGGAATTTGAACGGTGTGAACCTGACGGATGGCACGGGCATATCGGGATCGGGAACGGCCACCCTGACCCTGACGAATGTTTCAATAGCCAACAACGGCAGCTACACTGTCATATCAACGAGCCCCGCCTGCGGGTCGACTGCGAGCAACCCGGCCGTCATTGGCGTCCAGGCGCCGGCGCCGGCACCGACACCCGCTCCTGCCTCCGGGCCTCAGGCCCAGACGATCAATTTCTGGAGCCTCCCTGCGTGCACATTTGGCAAGCCGCCCATAAGCCTGAGCGCGACGGCGAGCTCTGGCCTGGCGGTCACCTACACCAGTTCCAATCATATTGTCGCGCAGATCAGCGGGAGCACCCTGACGATTGAAGGCGCAGGCACGGCTGTCATCAAGGCAAGCCAGGCGGGCAACTCCAACTACTTTCCGGCGAGCGCCACCCAGACCCTGACGGTCGCACTAGCGTCCCAAACCATCAGCAATTTCGGCAGCTTGCCCACAATCACCTACAAAGGCTCAACCATAAAATGGGCCGTCACCCTTGAGGCGGTCGCAAGCTCCGGCTTGCATGTGGGCTATTCCAGCTCGAACCCATCCGTCGCAACGACAAACGGCAACAGCATCAACGTCGTCGGTGCAGGCACGGCGATAATAACGGCGAGCCAGGTCGGAGGAGACGGGTATTCGCCCGCCTCCGCCAATCAGACGCTAACCGTGATCAACGGGGGCTAATGAGAGCCGCCGGTGGACGGGCCCCGTCCATCCTGCTCGCTGAACCCAAACAAGAGTGGCGCCTAACGGCCGCACAATCTGCGATCAAAAGGCCGCCCGGCGAACAGGAAATGGCGCGTCACGCGGCCATTCTAGCTGAGCCGTGACGCGGTTATGTGACCTCGACCCGTTGAATCATCCTCGAAATTGAGAAAACACCCACTCCACAATACCCTTGACTCGACACGTTTCGTTTGAGTCTCTGGCCGGCTCCGAACTTCACAACGACCATGGCCAACACCCAATCTGCCATCAAGGCCGCCCGCAAAGCGGTGCGCCTGACCCTCCGCAACAAGGCCTTAAAGACCCGTCTTAAGACCCTCCACAAGGGGTTTGACGCTGCGGTTAAGTCTGGCAACGCCGCCACTGCCAAGGCAGCCGGCAAGGCCTACCTGTCCGCCATGGACAGGGCCGTGAAGTCGGGCGTCGTTCACAGGAACGCCGCCTCGCGCGCGAAATCGCGCGCGGCGAAGTACGTGCTCGCGAAGTGATCGCGATTTTGGGATGGCTCCGTGCCATCCCAAGTTGAAGACACACCCCGGCGCAGAACTTTTCCTTTCGCGCTTCGCCGACAGCGATTGGCGGGGGATCATCCGTCCCTGGCTCGAATCGGGCCGGGGAAGGCTCGAGCGCTCGATCGTGGTCGCTCCCACCCGCGGCCAGACGCAGGCCCTGAAGCAGCGGTGCGTGGACGAGGGCGTGTCGCTCCTGGGAGTGGAATTCCTGACTCCGGGTCTTGCGCGCAGGAAGTGCGGCCTGGCGGCCGGCCTTGGCCGCGGCCTGCAGGTCCTGGTGCTTCGGGTCCTCATCGAGCAGCGCCTCGCCGGGCTTCCGGCCGAGGATCCCTCACGGGGCCTCTGGAAGAGCCTCGCGAGCGACCTTGAATCGGCGATTGCCGAGTTCGAGGACCTCCTTCGCGCAGGATATGGCCCCGAGAGCTTCCGGCTGCCCGAGCTCCGCGAGCTCTTTGGGGGCTTCCTGGAGTGGCTGGGACGGCACGGGCTTTCCCTCGGGCCCCTCGTCGACAGGCAGGCCCTGGCCGGCGCGGGCGATCATCCGCGGCTGGCCGACCGGCTCCTTGTGCTTGTGGGCGGGCCGGAGGGCTGGCCGGAGTTCCTGGGGCTCCTCTCGCTGGCGCGGCGCTGCCCCGGGGCCCGCGTCATCGTGGCCGAGCCCGAGTTCGGCGGAAAGAGCGCCGCGGGCGAGGAGTGGGTGGGTCTCTGGGAAAAGGCCCTCGGGGTCGATGCGTCGGTCGCAGACGTCCCGGACCCCTCGCTGTCCTGCGCTCCGGTGGCCGAGCTTTGGATGGGAGGGGAGGGCTCGGCCGACCTCGCCCGGGCCATGGTCGCCCGGTCGCGGACCGAGGAGATGGAGCTCGTTGCGGACGAGGTCATGCGCCTCCTCTCCCAAGGCTCCGAGGCGATCGCGATCGTCTTTCCCGGTGCCGGTGCCGGACAGGCGCGGCTCGCCCGCCTGCTCGAGGAGCGCGGCGTGCCCTTCGCCGACCTGATCGGCGTCGCGGGGACGCCGCCGGTCGACACGCGAATAGAGCGGGCGCTGGCCGAATTCTACAGGCGAGGCTGCAGGCTTGAGGAGCTCCTTGCCCTGTGGCCGCTCCTAAGGTCCGTGAGCCTCACGCAGCTGGAGCCCGGCCGGGCCCGCGCCGCCTGCCAGAAGTTCTTTGACGAGGTGCAGTCGCACTCCCTGGAGCCCCACGTCGGGCGCCTGGTGGCGTCCGAGAACACGGACGCAAAGGAGGTGGGACGGGTGGCGGCGATGCTCCTGCCGCCGTGGCCCGCCACGCTTAGCCCCGCCGAGGCCCTGGTGCTTTTCGGCGCCACGCTTGGGAAGCTTGGCCTTGCGGAGCCCGAGGGATGGTCCGGACTCAGGGATTTTGCGGACAGGGCCTCCGGGCCTATGCCCGCCGCGGCGCTCCTTGAGGCGCTCCTGGCATTTCTGCCGGAGAAGGGTCCGATGACCGGGTCGTCCCTTAGGAACGGCTTCGCGCGCGTCACGCTCACCACCTGCCGGCGCGCCGCGGGCGTGTCGTGGTCCGACTGCATCTTTGCGGAATCAAACGCCGGCACCTGGCCCGAGCGGCGGGAGCCGAGCTGCTGGCTGGCCGACGAGGACCGACGACTGCTCAGCTCCTCGGAGGGCAGGCTCCAAGTGGCGCTCCCGACGAGCGACGACCGGGCCGTGCTGGAGAAGCGGCTCTACTGCTCCATCGCCCGCGACACGCGCCGTCGGGTCATCTTCACGGCGGCTCTTTTCAGCGAGGAGGAGCCCGAGGTCCGGCTTGGGCCCAATGTCTGGCTGGAGCGCGTGATGTGGGCCCAGGGCCTCTTTTCGGGGGCCGATGGCGGCTCAGGGGCCTTCGAGAGGCTCGCCCGGCCCCGGCTTCGGCCGAAGCCGGCCGCCCCGGCCCCTGTCGCGTGGGGGCAGATCTGGGCCCGAAGACGCGACCCGGCGGCGCCCTTCGACGCGTTTTTCTTCGGGGACCCGGGCGCCTCCTCCGGTCCCGCCCGGCTCTCGGCCAGCCAGATCGAGCGCGGCATCAAGGACCCGGCGAGCCTTTGGTTTGACGTGGTCCTGGGCGTCACGCGCACCGAGTGGCGGCCATTCGCGCGCATGCGCAGCAAGGCCGTCGGCACGGCCGTACACCGGGTGCTCGCTGCGGCCCTCCGCGGAGCGCCCGCCGAGGGGAGCTTTTCTGTCCTGCCGGAACTGCCCGCGGCGGAGGGCAGGCTCAAGGCCGAGCTCGTGCGCCTACGCGGGCTGTGGCCCGCGGACCGCTACTGGGATTCCTTCCACGGGGACGTGGCCGAGGCCGCGCGGGCGCTCCTTGCGCGCGTCTACGAGCTCCCGAGGCCCCCGTTTGGCGGGGTCGAGGTGCGCCTGCCGGGCGGGGCGACCGTGCCCGTCTCGGATTCCGCGGTGATCAGCGTCAGCGGCCAGATCGACCTTGTGCTTTCGGACCGGCCCGGGTGGGAGGGGGCCCAGGTCGAGATCGTCGACTACAAGACCGGCGGCGACCCCCGGCTTTCGGCGGCGCGGATGGAGTCGAGCGGGACCTCGCTCCAGCTGGGAGTCTACCTCCAGGCCGCGCATTCGGTCGGCGCCTCGGGGGCCGTATGGATGCTAAAGCCCGACGAGCGGCCCGCGCGGGTCGGGATGGACGAGCTTGGAAAGGCGACGTCCAAGCTTCGCATGATCGGAAGGCACCTCTCGACCGGAATCTACGGCGCAAGGACGGCCGACCGCGACGAGTACACGCACGTCTTCGAGTGGCCCCTGGCCTGCCCGCCGGTGCCCTACGCCGTCCTGGAGAGCAAGTTCGCGGCGACCTTCGGCGCCTCGCCCGGGGAGGACCCCGATGACTAGGCTCCCTTCGGACCAGCGCGAGCGCGAGCGGTTCACCCACGAGTGGGGCGTCAACTTCGCCGTTGTCGCCAATGCCGGCTCCGGCAAGACGACCGCGATCTCGAACCGGCTCGCGGCCATGGCACTGTCGGAACCCGGTGCAGCGATGCTCGCCCGGACGGCGGTCGTGACCTACACGAAAAAGGCTGCGGCGCAGATCGGCCAGCGCGCACGTTCGGCGCTCCTGAGGCGGATGGCCGCCTCAGGAAGCGCGAACGGGGACGCGCTGGCCGGGCTCGACAGGGTCTTCTTCGGGACGATCCACAGCTTCTGCCTGCTCCTCGCCCGGCGCCACGGGAGCGCCCTCGGTATCCACTTAAACCCTACACTGATCGAGGAGGGGGATGACTCCCGCTGGCAGGAGTTCCTTGAGCAGGACCCGATGGCCTTCGGCTCGCTGGCCCCGGCCCAGGTCGACGCCTTTCTTAGGCATGCCTCCCTGGACGACATCTTCGAATTGGCGCGCACCCTGGACGGAGCGACGGCGTCGAGGCTAAGGTCGGCTCCCGTCGCCGCGCGCCCCCCCGGGCCGGATCCGGCGGCCCTCTCGGTGATCCTCGAGAGCGCGCCCTCCCGCAAGGGCAAGTCCACGGAGGCCCTGGCTCGCAACAAGGAGACCGCCCGGGAGTGGGAGAGGCGCTTTCGGGAGGAGGAGGGCCCGCTCGCGATCGCCAAGCCCGAGGGGACGGCTGGCGGCATCAGGGAGCTCTACCGAAGGCTCTTTTCGCCGCTCAAGGCGTGGCTCGCGGCGGCGGGCGGCGCCCTGGCCGGGGAGCTCTCGCTGCGCTACCGCGCCTGGCGCCTGGACCGGGGCATCCAGACCTATGCCGACCAGGTGGAGACGGCCCTCTCCATCATGGGGGACACTGCGATGCTTGAGCGCATCCGCGGGGAGGGCTGGAGGGTCATCCTGGACGAGGCCCAGGACACCGACCCCAAGCAGTTCGCCGTGCTGGCCGAGATCACCCGGTCGCCGGGGGCAACGCGGGGCGATTGGCCCGGCGGAGGGGGGCGCGGGCCAAAGCCCGGGCATTTCTGCATGGTGGGCGACGCCCAGCAGGGGATCTACTCGGCGAGGGCCGACATCAAGAACTTCCAGAGGCACGTGGACGCATTTGCCTGCGGGGACGGGGGCGAGCGCCTGACCTTTGGCGTCACCTTCCGCGCGCCTACACGGGTGGTGCGGCTGCTTAACGCCACGCTTCCCGACGCGTTCGGGCCCGGGCGCGTGCACAACCTTGGCCTTCCGCCTTCGGACGGTGCCGAGGCCCGCTGCCTCCAGGTGCCCTACGAGACCCTGGTGGAGGGCCCCGGCAACGCCGAGGGAGCTGCATGGCTCCTTCCGCTCCCGGCGCGGGCCTCCGACGGCGGCCCGAGGGCCTCGGACAGGAAGCTTGCGCACGAGGCGCGGCACCTGGCCGAGTTCCTAGCCTTGGGCGGCCCCGCCGCCGTGGGAGCCGCGTGCTGGGGCGATGTCGCAATCCTTGCACCCCGGACGGCATGGCTCGTGATCATCCGCGACCAACTCCTGGCGGCGGGCCTGAAGACGGCGCTCCAGATTCGGCGCAACCGCTGCGGCGACAACGCGGCCTACGCCTGGACAAGCGGCCTCCTGTCGGTGGTGTGCGATCCCGAAAACACCTTCGAATGGGTGGGGGTCCTCCGTGAGATTTTCGCCGTGAGTGACGCGATGATCGCGTCCGTGCTCGGAGCCCGGGATCGGTTCCGGTGGGACGAGCCGGGCGCCTACCCGCGGCCGATCGCCGATGCCCTGGAGACGCTCATGCCCTTTATCGACAGGGCGGACCTGGAGGGCGAATCGCTCGAGCGCTTCAGCAGCGAATTGTCCCAGGCGTGCGGCCTCCTCGAGAAGGCCCGCTGGGTTGACCCTGAGGGGGGGCTTGAGGACGAGCTCGCGCGGCTCCATGCGCGCGCCGCGGAACTGGGCCTGGAGGGCGCGGGCCCACGGGCCTGGCTTCGCGAGCTTCTTGCGGGTGTCGACGAGAACCGGGCCTACGGCCGGCCCGCGAACGACGCCCTCTCGCTCTTGACCTCACACTCGGCCAAGGGCCTGGAGTGGCCGGTCGTGATCCCGGTCGGCATGTGGCGGACGATCGGCTCCAGGGGGCCCTCCGGCCTGCGGATCATCTCGGGCCGGGCGGGCCAGTCCGAGGTCGTCTTCGACAACGAGGGAATTTCGATCGAGACGCGCGAGTCGCATGAGCGCGAGAGGCTCAGGGAAAACGTGAGGCTTCTCTATGTGACGCTCACCCGCGCCCTTCGGACGCTTGTTGTCCCGTGGTCCGCCGAGCCCTTCGAGGAGGGGAGTTTCGCAGACCTATGGAGGGTGGATCCCGTGCTCCTGGATCGTGCTCCGGAACCCACGGGGGCCCAGGGCGAGAGCGAAGCAGGCCCCGCCGCCCTGGAAACCGAGGAGCGGACCCACGGGGTCCCGGAGGCCGTTCCCGCCGCCCCGGCCCCGGCATTGCCGCACCGGGTGCTCCCGCACCAGCTCTCTGCCATGGCTGACGGGCCCCGGTCGGCGCTGCACGAGGCGTCGCTCGATCAGCCGGCGCCTGTTAAGCCCGGCATAGACCCCCTCGAATACGGGGTATGGTGGCACCAGACGCTCGAGTTCGTTCCCTGGACCGGCGCCGACTCGGAGGTTGCCGAATATGGGGCTGAAGCGCTCCAAGGGGCGGCGGAGAAGGGCTTTGGCGATCGTGCGGCCGTAGAATGGGGGCGCCTGCTGGCAAGCGAGCCCTGGCGCCAGATGAGGGAGGTCCGCTGGAACCGGCTGGCGGAGGCGGGCATCTTCGCCCCCCTGGCCCCCGTCGGCTGGATCGACGGCGTGATCGACCTCGTGCTCCACGACCCGGCAGCCGGAGAGGTCTGGATTGTCGACTGGAAGACGAACCGGCGCCTCGGGGACGAGGCCGATCCGGCCCTCCTGGCCCGCCTGGCTGCTGAGTACGATAGGCAGCTCTCCGCCTATGGGGCCAGCGCCGGGGGCTTTTTTTCCGGGTCGCGGGTTCGCCTATGGGTTTACTCCACGGTCGCGGGTCAATGGGCGGAGCTGGGGGCAGGGGCCTAGGCGGCCTGGCCCCGGGAAGATTGCACTCGACAGGCCACCATGGGAATCGCACGTTCAACGGACTAATTCACCATGGGAAATCTCAAGAAGAAGCGCCGCCTCAAGATGAACAAGCACAAGCGCAGGAAGCGCTTGAAGTCGAATCGCCACAAAAAGCGTACGTGGCAGAAATGAGACAAACCCGCCGCATCCCGCGGCGGGTTTTTTGTTTCAATAAAGGGTAAATCGCTAAGGGCGCGGTATTAATACCTGTTTTGGCCTTGTATATGGGGTCATTACCTACTGTCATTTAGAACCATTCTCCGCAAACCGCTCTCAATACGGCCCCTTGGGGTACGTTTGAGGGAAACCGTCACCTACCCACCCAATGTTTTTCTCGAAAAAGACGAAGGGGTACTTCGTCGAGATAAACGAGAGTTCGGTCCTTATGGCCCGGACGACCTCGGAGAGCACTCCATTGGAGGTTGAGGATCTCCGGGAATGCGCGGTGGATGACGAAGCAGGCATTGCTGAGGCACTTAAGGCTTTGCAGTCGAGGAAGCAGCCGAGCGGCTACCTCCATGCGGTGGTCGGCATCTATCCGGCGAAGCGCATCGTCCGGAAGCACACCCTGGAGCTCAAGAAGCTTAAGGAGCCGAGCTACATGGCCGACCTCTTCAGCCAGCAGCTTCGCATCGAGCACGATAAGTTCACGCTGGCCATGTTGAACGCGAGCGACGGCAGCGACTACGACCTGACCCGCGCCACACAAAAGGAGGTCGTCTTCTGCGGCGCCCCGAATGACGACATCAATGCCGCGCAGCAGACCCTGCTGAACCTGGGCATTTATCCCGATCGCCTGGAGCTCGGCAGCCTCTCCTCCCTCGGGGCCCTGGTCGACTTCCTGACCTTTGAGAAGTCGAGGACCCCGACGCTCGTCCTGGACGTCGGCAACGACACGACCCACAGCTTCATCGTCTCGCCGGGCGGCATCGAGGCCTCCCGTCCGATCCCGCAGGGGCTTGAGGCGATGGTGCCCGTGGTCCAGAAGGAGCTGGGGCTTAAGGACGAAGAATCGGCCCGGAAACTTTTCCGCTCGAACACATTCGACTTCACCGGCATGGGCCCCCTGCTGATCAAGCGCCTCCTTAAGGAGCTGCAGTCCTCGATCGGGTTCTACGAGGTGCAGACGGGCCAATCCGTGGGGCAGGTCCTCTGCATCCAGCTCTCCCCGAAGCTCGCGTGGCTTGAGGGCGCCCTTGCCTCCTCGCTCGGCATTACCGCGATGAAGGTGGATCCGATTCCGTGGCTGAGGTCGCGCAACGTGGTCGTTCCCGACGCCTTATCCAAGACTGCGGGTGATTTCCGCTGGTTCGGGCTCATGAGCCTGATGGTCCAGCACAACTCCCAAAATGGCTCTCTCACAGACGAAAAAAAATGAGGTGATTCCGGCGCCCCCTTGGCACCCGAACCTCAGGATTGTCGAGAGCCTTCCCGACACGAAGGTCGTGCGCACCGCGTTCTTCGTGAACGGGGCGGCCATGCTGGTGGCGATCGCGCTCGCCCTTTACCTGGGCATCCAGGAATGGAAGCTTCACGAGGTGAACAAGCAGATCGCCGACTGGCAGCGCCAGATCGACCGCGACACCAAGCAGAGCGCGGACGCCGTTTCGCTCTACCAGGATTTCAAGCTGCAGGAGGCCAAGACAAAGGAGGCGGCGGACTTCGTGGCGTCAAAGCCGATCATATCCGCCATTATCCTGAGGCTCGGCCAGGTGACGCC
>Ga0302319_10011358_pt1 | contig 16906 bp, 13 predicted proteins | sample Bog_T0_2_FD_203319 | JGI IMG/M metagenome (GOLD analysis project Ga0302319, IMG submission 203319) | Peat permafrost microbial communities from Stordalen Mire near Abisko, Sweden - Bog_T0_2 | ecosystem: Environmental > Terrestrial > Soil > Wetlands > Peat | place: Sweden: Abisko, Stordalen Mire...
TTGTTGATGGCTCCGACCGCGCTGGGCCCCAGCCGCCGCACCAGCGGCCCCCCGAACCAGAAGAACAGCAACACGGTGAGCGCAATCCCGGCGATTCCAATGATCATGCCGAAATACGAAGCAGCGCTATCCACGTTTGCCGCGAGCGCCATGACCACGCCGATGGCTCCCGGGCCGGACATGAGCGGCATCGCGAGCGGGGTAAGGGAGATGTCTTCTTTGTCCTGTGCTTCGTTGGTTTCTTCCGGCGTGATGCGAGCATGAGACGTAACCATGCCCCAGGCGGTGTTGGCCACGATCAGTCCGCCAGCAATCTTTAGGACGGGCAATGAAATGCCGAAGAAATGCAGCACGAAGCGGCCGAAAAACAAGAACGTGACTAGGATGACAAAAACCCAGAGACCAGTCTTCACCGCGGTATTTCTGCGGTCCTTGGCAGTCCAGGAGGACGTCATCGTGAAGAAGATCGGGATTCCACCGAAGGGATCGACGATAGGAAACAGCGCTAGAAACGTGGCCACGGCCGAGTGTGGCAGTGTGCGCAGGAATTGCCCGAGAGCGTGGGTAGAGGTCATGGGTTTACCGATATCCCTCCAGCGCCTTGGCCGCGCGCTCCAGAGCGGCGGTTAGAACTGCCAACTGCGAGCGCGCGCGGTCGGCATCCCCTTTGTCCAAAGCTTCGTTGACTCCCGGAATCACCACCGCGGCATAGCCGGTATATTCGCCGGGAGCGTAGATGGCATGGCGAAACCAGGGACGGTGCGGCAGTCCATCGGGCACCAGCAGAGCGCGCTCCGCATTGCGCAGCGCCAGGTTCAAGCGCGCCGGATCTCGCGGCGGATTCTTCTGCTTGGACAGAATCTTTGCCCCTGCCTCCTGAAAGTGCTTAGCGGCGGCAGCAGCCGAACTTAGATCAAGCGCGTGATCGCCGAACTTGTGTGCTGCCCGCTTCCCCGCCGCGTCCAGATAAGCGGCAATCTCCTTGCCATACTCTTCGTAATCGTAAGGCAGTACTTCGGCATCGGCCATGCGCAATGCCTCCATGCCGAATACCCTCGCCATCTGCTGTTCGTAGACAAAATCCGGGTCGCCGAACTTCTTGAACCAGGCAAAATTGTCGAACACCGAGTGATACACGCCGTAGGGCCCGGTGGAACTGATGTCACTTGAGGGCACACCCAGGTGCTGTTGGAAAACGCTGTAATCAGAGCCGCTGCCCAGGTCGCCGACCGGCACGTCATCCTTGGCCCGCGCGGCTGGCGCGCGACGCGTGTCCCCAACGGCGTCCCCGGGAGACTGCGTTGATGGAGAACCTGGCTGATCACCCTTCTGCCAGGCCTCGTAGACCGTCCCACCCTTCGGACTGGGCACGGCCTTGGTCACGTCGCGCAAGAACTGCTTCAAGCTCGGCACTGACGAAGCGCCAAACTTCGGCCCGGAGACAGCTACGTCCATGTTGAAATACGCCGCGGCATCGGTCAATTCGGATTCATTCTGTTCGGCCCACTCCGTGGAACCCATCAGGCCTTCTTCCTCGCCATCCCAACTGCCGAAGATCATGGTGCGCTTCGGCCGCCAACCCGACTTCAGCAACTCGCCGATTCCGTGTACGGCTTCGAGCATCGCCGCCGTGCCGCTGTTTGGATCGACCGCGCCATACACCCACGCATCGCGATGGTTACCTGCAACCACCCACTCGCCCGGCAACTCGCTCCCGCGCGCGCGGCCGAGCACATCCCAGAGCGTGCGGAACTGGTAATCCTGTTTGAGATGCATCTTGACTCGTACCGGCCCCGGCCCCACGTGGTAGGTAAAAGGCAGCGCACCCTGCCACTCGCGGGGCGAGTCAGGCCCACCCAGATGTTGAAGAATGGGCGAGGCATCATGGTAGGAGAGTGGCGTGACCGGAATCTTCGGCATCTGCGCCGACAGTTGTGGAGAGGTGCGCTTGCTGTCTGTGAGAGAAGGCACCGAGGCCACACCCGGCGTTGTAGGATCGCCGGGAAATTCGAACATGTATCCCACCGAGCCGCGCTGCACGCCGGTATCCGGCCGCCAGGGCCCGTCGGGATACTTATCGCCGCGGCGCCAGCCATCGTCGAACGGATCCGAGTAAAGAATCACTCCCGCCGCGCCATGTTCCTGCGCGATGAATTCCTTCACCCCGCGGAAGTTCTGGCCGTAGCGCACCAGCACGATCTTGCCGCGCACATCGATCTTCAATTTCTCAAGCTTCTCGAAATCCTCCGGCGTGCCGTAATTGGCATAAACCACTTCCGCTTCAACATCTCCTGATGGAGACATGCCGTTGAACGGCATCACCACGCGGGGATCATTGTCGTAAGGATCTCCGTCGACATGCTCGCGCGTGGGACCGTGCATTTCCACTCCGGCGGGCGCGGTGATGTCCACGCTAATCTCGAGGGGATAATTCATCCAAACTTTGTATTCGACGATCTCGGTGTCGAGCCCCGCCGCGCGAAACTTCTGCGCTACGTAGTCCGCCGTGGCCTTGTCTTCGGCGGTGCCCGCCATGTGCGGGGCTTGAGTCAGAGTGCGCAGGTGCTCTTCTGCCAGCTTGGGGTCGGGTACGGCAAGAAAACGGGCTTCAGTGGCGGCTTCGGCAGTGGCGTCGCGAAAACCGAAGATGGGTTGAGTCGCGGCGGAAGACTCGGGGGCACGACCGCTGACACTGGTGGGTAGAGAAGAAAGTAGAACGATGGTGGAAAGAAGAACTGATGAGACCAATCTCATGAGGCTCCCGCCGGGAAAGTAAGTAAGGTAGCACAGCGGGTGCTAGGCTATACAGACGTGCGCGCAAGAAGTTCACACCTTTAAAGATCACCGCAGTAGGAAACAGTGGCCTCAGTGACGTGAGCATCAACCATGATTACTACTTCGCACTGGGCTCGGTTCCAATCACCGGGAAACCCATGCCAGAGGTTGAAAAATCTACCGCACCTGCCCCGTCCCCACAATCTCGTACTTCGAAGAAGTGAGCTCCGCCAGCGCGAAAGGCCCGCGGCAGTGCAGCTTCTGCGTACTGATGCCCATCTCGGCGCCGAAGCCGAACTCCGCGCCATCGGTGAAGCGAGTCGAAGCGTTCCAGTAGACAGCGGCGGAATCCACGCCGCGCAGGAATTTGCGGGCATTCGCTTCATCGCGCGTCACGATGGAGTCGGAGTGCTTCGTGGAATAGCAATTGATGTGGGCAATGGCCTCGTCCACGTTCGCGACCACGCGAACCGCCATGCACAGCCGCAGATATTCTTCGTACCAATCTTGCTCGGCGGCAGGCTCGATCTTTAATCCAGCGCCCAGCCCGGCTGCAAGGCTGCGGGACTTCCCGTCTCCACGAACTTCCACGCCGGCCTCGATCAACTTCTGCACGATTCGCGGAACATATTCCGGCGCGATCCGTTCGTGGACCAGAAGCTTCTCGGCTGAGTTGCACACGGACGGGCGCTGCGTCTTCGCATTGATCACAATCCGGTCCGCCATCTCGAGATCGGCGGATTCATCCACGAAAATATGGCAGTTCCCTGCTCCGGTTTCGATCACCGGCACCGAGGAATTCTCGGTGACGAACGCGATCAGACCCGCACCACCACGCGGAATAATCACATCAACCAGCCCACGGGCCTTGATGAGTTCCTGCACCGATTGCCGCGTGCTGGAATCGAGGAGCTCGATTGCGCCTTCAGGCACTCCCGGGACAGCAGATAAGATCTCCACCAGCCGCTGATTGCTGTGTGCCGCTTCCTTGCCGCCGCGCAACACAATCGCATTGCCGGTCTTCAGAGCGAGCACAGCCGTGTCTACAGTAACGTTCGGCCGCGATTCGTAAATGATTCCCACCACCCCCAGGGGCACGCGCAGCTTGCGGATGCGCAGGCCGTTCGGGCGTGTCCATTCCGCAAGAGTCTCGCCAATTGGATCGTCGAGTGCAGCCACTTCGCGTACACCCTGCGCCATGTCTTTGATTCGGTCCGGTGTCAACAGCAGGCGGTCGCGCATGGCGCCTTCGAGTCCGGAGCTCTCCACGTCTTCGCGATTCGCCGCAAGAATCGTTTGGGCTTGCGTTTCAATCGCATCCGCGATCGCCAGCAGCCGCGCGTTCTTTTCGTCGGTAGAGAACACTGCCAGCTTCGCAGAAGCACCGCGTGCGCGCACCAGCTTCTCTTGCGTGGAAATCGAGTTTGTTATGGTCAACGCCATCAGCCTCGCCCCTGTTGAGGAGGAAAGTAGGTTCCGATCTTGCGTTCCATGCCCAGGGTGATGCCCTGGGGATGGCGTCCATTCACGATAGCCACGTGTACGCCGCCTTCGCTAGCCAGCTTGGCGGCGCGCAACTTGGAAATCATGCCTCCGCGTCCCAGCGTGCTCTTGCCGTTGCACTGCGCTTCCAGCGCGGGAGTCAGTTTGCGAATCACACGCTGCAGGCGAGGCTTCTTCCTTCCATTCGGAACCAGGAATCCATCCACGTTGGTCAATAGCAGCAGCCAATCGGCTTTAACGGCAGTGGCCAGCAACGAGCTCAGTTCGTCGTTATCGCCGAACGCGCCCTCCAACTCGCGCACTGAGACACTGTCATTCTCGTTCACGATCGGCACGACGCCCAGGGAAAGCAGTTCGGCTAGCGCGTTCTGCAGGTTGCGGTAGCGAACCGGGGAAGTAAAGTCGTCGCTCGAAAGCAGAAGTTGCGCCACTACCTTCTTGCCGAAAAACAGGCGCTCGTAGGTGTGCATGAGTTTGCTTTGGCCCACGGCGGCACAGGCCTGCATGCCGGGGACGCCGCTGGGCCGCTTGCGCAATCCTAGTCCGGACATGCCCGCCGCGATTGCGCCGGAAGTGACGATCAGGTACTCGTTTTTGCTGAGGTCGAATTGATCTACCATGGCGCGCAGCAGGTTCGCGTCGATCTGACCGCTAGGAGCGATCAGGCTGGTGCCGACTTTTATGACGACTCTCATTACTTGCCCGTGACTCTCATGGCTCAGCTGGAATGGTATCGCACTTAACGGAGGAGGATTTCCCTTTTTCTTCTCTATAGTCTCACCAAATTGTTCTCACCGAAGTCGCTCGGGCCGGAGGCGTAGGGGAAGCCAGCGGGGGGACAATATCCCTATCCTGCAATTAAAATGGCTTTCTGGCAAGATGAAAAAACTTGCCACATTCAAAACTCCAATGCCTGCTTCCAATGCCACCAGCCGTTTCTCTGATCGCGTAGAAAACTATGTGCGCTATCGGCCGGGATATCCGGCGGAAGTTATCCAGGCCCTGAAGGCCGAGTGCGGCCTCGCGCCCAGCCATGTGGCTGCCGATATCGCCTCCGGCACCGGCATCTGGACTCGCATGTTGCTCGAAAATGGCAACCCGGTCTTCGCTGTAGAGCCCAATGCCGAAATGCGGCAAGCGGGCGAGCGACTGCTCGCAGCGTTTCCAAAGTTCACCAGCGTTGCCGGAACCGCCGAGGCGACTACGTTAGCGGAGGAAAGCGTGGACCTCGTCACCGCGGCGCAAGCTGCGCACTGGTTCGACCGCGAGCGGGCAAGGCACGAATTCGTTCGCATTCTGAAGCCCGGCGGATGGCTGGTGCTGCTGTGGAACGAGCGCCTCACGGGTTCGACAGAGTTTCTCCGCGACTACGAGCAGTTACTGCTGACTTACGGCACCGATTACCAGGACATTCGCCATGAGCATACGACCGACGCCGTTAACGAATTCTTCGATCCCGCTCCGTTTCAAGCGCGAGTATTTGAGATGCGTCAGGAGTTCGACTACGCGGGAATCGAAGGCCGTCTGCTATCGTCGTCGTATGCGCCGGGGCCGGAGCATCCCCAACATGCGCCTATGCTGCGAGAGTTGCGACGCGTTTTCGACGCGAACGCGGTTGAGGGCCGAGCCACATTCGAATACAAGACACGATTGTATTTCGGACGGTTGCGCCAAGATTAGTATTGCGAGTTCACATCGCTCTAGTAGTTTCCCGGAGGACAATGTCCAACGAAAAATCCTTCCACATGACACCCGAGGAATTCCGGCGCAACGGCCATGCCGTGATCGATTGGATCGCCGACTACCACTCCCGTATTGAGTCGTTCCCTGTGCTCTCCCAGGCGAAACCGGGACAGATTCGCGCTTCGCTTCCGGCGCATCCTCCGGCGCAGGGCGAGCCTTTTGATGCGTTGCTGAAAGATGTCGAGAAGCTGATTCTCCCCGGCGTCACGCACTGGCAGTCGCCGAATTTCTTTGCCTACTTCCCTTGCAACACCTCCGGCCCCGGCACTCTCGGCGATCTTCTCTCTTCCGGCCTCGGCGTGCAGGGCATGCTCTGGTCGACCAGTCCGGCCTGCACGGAACTGGAAACACATGTGCTCGATTGGCTCGTGCCCATGCTCGGTCTGCCAGAGAAATTTCTCTCGTCCAGCACCGGCGGCGGCGTCATTCAAGATACCGCCTCGAGCGCCGCACTCTGCGCCCTGCTGGCCGCACGAGAGCGCGCCACGAACTACATCAGCAACCAGAAGGGATGCGACGGCCGCCTCGTGGCTTACGCCTCCACACAGACGCATTCGTCTCTGGAAAAGGCTGCCATGATCGCGGGCATCGGCGTCTCCAATCTTCGCCTGATCGAGGTCGACGAGAAGTTCGCGATGCGCCCCGACGCTCTCGCCCGCCAGATTGAAGCCGACAAGCACGCCGGCCTGGTTCCCTGTTTTGTGTGCGCGACGTTTGGCACGACATCTTCGAATGCAATGGACCCGATCTCCGAGATCGCCAACGTCGCGCGTCAGCACAATCTCTGGCTGCACGTGGATGCAGCCATGTCAGGAACCGCCGCGCTCTGCCCGGAATTCCGCCATTTGCAAGCCGGTGTCGAGTTCGCTGACAGCTACAATTTCAATCCGCATAAGTGGATGTTCACCAACTTCGATTGCGACTGTTTCTGGGTTGCCGACCGCAAGGCGCTCATCCAGACGCTAAGCATTCTGCCGGAATACCTGCGCAACCAGGCCACGGAATCTGGCGCGGTCATCGACTATCGCGACTGGCAGATTCAGCTTGGCCGCCGCTTCCGCTCGCTCAAATTGTGGTTCGTGATCCGCCACTATGGCGTGGAAGGCCTACAGCACCATATCCGCCGCCACGTGCAACTGGCGCAGATATTCGCGCATTGGGTGCGCGACGACAAGGACTTCGAACTCGCCGCACCGGCGCCCCTGAACCTGGTCTGCTTCCGCCACAAAGGTGGGGACGCGGCGAATCAAACCATCATGGACCGCCTGAATCGCAGCGGCGACCTCTTCCTCACGCATACCAGGCTGGATGGAAAACTCACTCTGCGCCTGTGCGTCGGACAAACGAACACGCAGGCCCGGCACGTCGAGAAGGCATGGAATAGGATTCGTGAGGAAGCGCAGAAATTAGTGGTGGCGTGCTCTTGATCGACGTTTTCGCGTATGGCTTTGGTTTTCTCTGTGTCGGAGCCTACCCTGAGCGCAGCCGAAGGGTGCCTCTGTGGTAAATTCGCCTCTTTCGCTGTTATTCTTTCCCATTCCAAGGAGCACTCATGTCTTCCGATCTGCAAGGCCGTAATGCCGTCGTCTTCGGAGTCGCAAACAAGCGCTCGATCGCCTGGTCTATCGCCCAGGGACTGCACGCCGCCGGCATGAAGCTTGCCATCACTTACCAGAACGAGCGTCTGGAGCAGGAAGCCAAGGATTTAATCCTGTCCCTGCCCGGCGCCGAAGGCTACATGTGCGACGTCAGCAAGGACGAAGAAATCGACCGCCTCTTCGCTACGCTCAAAGAGCGCCATGGCAAGCTGCACACGCTGGTGCATTCGGTGGCCTATGCTCCCGCCGACGAACTCAAGGGCGAATTTTTGAACACCACGCGCGAGGGCTTTCGCATCGCGATGGATGTAAGCGTGTACTCGCTGGTCGCGGTTGCCCGCGCCGCCGCGCCTCTGATGGAAGACGGCGGATCGATCCTCACCATGACTTACTACGCGTCCGAAAAGGTTGTGCCGCGCTACAACGTGATGGCAGTCGCCAAGGCTGGACTCGAATGTTCAGTCCGCTATCTCGCTTATGAATTAGGCAAGAAGAAGATTCGCGTGAACGCGATCTCTGCCGGTCCGATTAAAACCCTTGCTGCGCGCGGCATCGCCGGATTCAGCGATATGCTCAAAGGCCACGAAGAACGCGCCCCGCTCGGCCGCCGCGTGGAAGTGGAAGAAGTCGGCTCAACCGGAGTCTTCCTCGCCTCCGACGCCAGCAGCGGCATCACCGGGGAAGTGATTTACGTCGACTGTGGCTACAACATCATGGGGTTCTGACGGCAGGTTTCAGTTTCGTAGGTCAACGCTACATGGGATAATGAAAGGAATGCGAGCCAACTGTTTTGTATTCGCTCTCTTCGCCGCCGCCATCCTCTTCTCGATGGTGCGTGAGTGGAACGCTCCTGTCTCCTGTGCGCGGGCGGTCCTCGTTCCGGCTGTTACAGCTCTACCCACACGTTAACTTACAATCCTGATCCGCCGTCCATTCTCACCGTCCCGCTCCAGCGCAATCTCCACATCCCGCTCCCGCAGCAACCGCGGAAATTTCTCTCCCCACTCGATCAGCAAAATGCTGCCCTCGGCGCGCAGGTCGTCCAGTCCCAGCGTTTCCAATTCTCGCTGGGTGTCGATGCGATAAAGATCAATGTGATAAAGATTCGCTCGCGGCCCGCGATATTCGTGCACCAGCGTGAAGGTGGGGCTGGTGACGTCTTCCTCTTCCGCCGCCTCGAACCCGGCGGCGATTCCCTTTACCAGCGTGGTTTTGCCCGCGCCGAGATCGCCGCGCAGCAGCACCAGCTTCGGCGGCGCCAGCAACTCCGCCAGCGTGCGCCCGAAGGCAATTGTCTCCTCTGCCGAGTGTGTGGTGATTTCCCGCGTCATCTCCCGAGTTCCGGTCGCAGCCGCATCGTGCACAGGCCACGTCCAGTATAGCGAGAGCGTCGCGCCCAGCGCGGATCAACGATCAAGAATGCGCAGCCAGGGTAGGACCGCTTCGGAGAGGTCTAAATCGTCCTCGGCACGCTAAATGCCGATGACTTCAGTCCCAGCAGACTCCGGTCCACCACATGCTCGAGCGATGTCCGCAAGCGGCGGTGATCGTCGTCCTCGAGCGCGATGAAGCGAAACGGCTGCAGCACGCCAGTCGTTGTCTTGCGCAAGGGGCTGAGGATCTCAGCCATGCCGTGTACCGGGCCCGATTGCGTTTGAAACGCGAGTTCGACAAACGAGCCGTTGCCCAGCGAACCTGACAGTTGCAACAATCCGCCAGTCACGGAAATGGTTTGGAGTTTTGCTTTTGTGCGACGGCCGTCTTCTAAACGAATCGCAGCCAGGACAGATGCTCCTAGCTGGACCCGGGCCGCGCGCCTCGATGGGTGCGGTTGGGGGAAGTGGGTCATAAGCTGACTGTACTGTCGCACCATTTCTGGACAGGTAATAGGTTACGGAAGCAGAGTGTCCGGATTCCCGCTCTACGCGCCTGTTTCAGGCGCCCCAAGTCTCTGGGGCCAGAGCACTTAGCGGTGTGTTGACTATTGATACAATGTCCTGTTCGCCGTCTGTCTTACAAGATCTCTTGTGGCGATCGCGAGAATTACCTCGCTCGCCCGAACGGAGTGCGTTATGCGTTGCTGCTCTTTTCTGGTCTCGGGATTACTTCTCGCGCTCTTCGCCTCCTTGCCTGTCCATGGCCAGACTGCGCCAGCGGATAATAAGACTCCGCTCCGGGTCGGCATTGTCGGTCTGGTTCACGGGCATGTCCAGGGATTTCTTGAACATTCGCTTCACAATCCGGAGATTGAGATTGTGGGCGTCGCGGAACCAGACCAAGCGCTCGCTGCCCAGTACGCGACCAAGTTCGCCATCGACCGACGCTTGCTCTTTCCAACCCTCGAAGAAATGATCGACCGAACCCATCCCCAGGCTGTACTCGTTTACACGAACACTTATGACCATCGGCGCGTGGTGGAAGTCTGCGCCCGGCGCGGCGTCCACGTCATGATGGAAAAACCATTGGCGGTCAGCTTAGAGGACGCACTGGCGATCGAGAAGGCCGCACACCTCGGCAAGATTCAGGTGCTCGTCAACTATGAAACGACTTGGTACCGCAGCAACCGGGCGGCTTACGAACTGGTGCACGAGAAGGCGTTGGGCGATGTGCGCAAGGTGGTTATCCACGACGGTCACAGCGGGCCTAAAGAAATCGGTGTCGGCCCTGAGTTCTTAAGTTGGCTTACCGACCCCACGCTGAATGGCGGAGGCGCCCTGTTCGACTTCGGATGCTACGGCGCCGACCTTATGACCTGGTTGATGGATGGTCAACGCCCGGACACCGTAACCGCCGTTACCCAGCGGATTAAGCCCGAGATCTATCCGCGAGTGGATGATGAAGCGACCATCATCCTCACTTATCCCAAGGCCCAGGCCATCGTGCAAGCCTCATGGAACTGGCCGTTCGACCGCAAGGATATGGAAGTGTATGGGCAGACGGGTTATGTAATCACGGTGAAGCGAGACGACGTTCGCGTGCGTCGCAGCGGCGGCGCGGAAGAGCAGATCGCGGCAAAACCATTGCCTGCGCCTTACGATAACTCGCTGTCTTTTCTCCGAGCCGTAGTGTTGAACGGAATGAAACCAGATGGACCATCATCGCTTGATACTAATCTCACGGTGACCGAGATATTGGACGCCGCACGGCGTTCCGCGGCTTCAGGAAAGACCATTCACCTGCCACCTTCGAGATGACGCGTGATCGCGCGAAAATTCTACTCTTACCAGCGCACCAGCTTTTCCTGCGCCGCTTCCCGCGTCCACCGGAAGGCCTCAGGCAGGCCTTGCAGAAGATCGGTCGCGACCAGCGAATGCTCGCCCACACTCTCGCGCATTACATCCCCGGCAAGACCGTGAAGATGCACTGCGGCGAGCACGGCCATGAAAACGTCCTTCGGGTGCTGCGCAATCATTCCAGCAACCATGCCGGTCAGGATGTCTCCCGTGCCACCGGTTGCCATTCCTGGATTGCCGGTCGTGTTCACCCAGGCCTCACCGTCCGGCTGCACCACCAGCGTGCGATGCCCTTTGAGCACCACGATCAGTTCGTGTTCGCGCGCAAACTTCCTTGCCACTCCGAGGCGATCCTTCTGCACCTCAGGAATGCTGCATCCCACCAGGCGCGCCATCTCTCCCGGATGTGGAGTGATCACCAGGGTGCGGCCCTTGCCATTCAATTCATCCGTGCGGCCCTCAAATGCATTGAGGCCGTCGGCATCCACCACCATCGGAAGTTGAAGTGCGACCACCAGACTCCGCACCAGTTCCGCAGTCTGCGGATGCCGCGAAATTCCCGGCCCCACCGCAAGCACGGTCCTACCCTTCGCCAATTCAGCGATTCGATCCTGGGCTGTGGTGGAGATCGTGCCTGCATCCGTCTCGGGCAACGGCTCGGTCATCAACTCGGGATGAAATCCGGCCACGGTTCCCAGCACCGACTTCGGCGTCGCCACGGTCGACAGCCCCGCTCCCGCGCGCAGCACGGCCATTCCCGCCATTGCCGCCGCGCCAGCTTTCCCCAGCGATCCCCCCACCACGAGCACGCTTCCGTAACTGCCCTTGTTCGACTCTGCCGGGCGCGGAGCAATCAGCCGCCCAACGTCGCCCGCTGTGATCACATTCAGCTGTAGCGCGGAAACAATCGCCGCTTCCGGCGAGCCGATGTCAGCCACAAAAGTAGATCCCTCGGTCAGCAGGCTAAACACGTGCGCCGGACGTGGTGCAGTGAAGGTGACAATGGCATCGGCGCGGGCAATGGTCCCGGCTTGCGCGTTCATCGCATCGGCATCCGCGCCCGAAGGAATGTCGACGGCGATCACAGGAACCTGGCTGGCATTCATGATCGCAATCGCTTCCGCATAGAGCCCGCTCACCGGCGGCTTGAAACCGGTGCCCAGCACCGCATCCAGGTATAAATCCGCACGCAAAGAGAGCTGCACCCGGTCACCCTTCAGCTCCTCGCTGGAATACACCGCGATTGCAGGGGCCGGCAGCTTGCCAAACATAGCTGCTGCATCGCCCTTAAGCTCGCCGGGATCGGCGAGAAGGATAACCTGCACTTTCCTGCCTTGCTGATGCAGTCGCCGCGCCGCCACATGACCATCGCCGCCGTTATTCCCCTTACCGCAGAAAACCACGATGCGCCGCGCCTCGGCGTGATGTAGGAGCACATAATCCGCCACGGCCGTGCCCGCATTCTCCATCAGCGTGAGCGAAGGCACGACGAAGCGCTCGCTGGTAGCGCGGTCAATCGCTCGCATCTCTTCTGCGGATACAATTTTCATGGCGGTGTTGGTCGTCGGTCGTTAGTCGTCCGCCGCGCAGTTTAGAGGGCTAGGTCTCGGCCAACGACTAACAACTAACAACCGATCTTAAAACAAAAAGGCCCTCCGCGCCGCGCAGAGGGCCCAAAGATTTACTGGCCACTAGCCACTGATCACTGGCTACTGCCCTTCTGCAAAGCCTGCACCCGGCTGTGCTTCACGCTGTAAGTGAAGTACACAACCAGTCCAATTGCCAACCAGACCACCAACCGGATCCAGTTCCACACTCCCAGCTTGTACATCATGTACCCATTCGAGATCACGCCAAGGATAGGAATCAATGGCACCCACGGCGTGCGGAAGGGCCGCGGCTGGCTGGGATTCGTATAACGCAACACCATCACGGAGATCGAAACGATCACAAACGCCAGCAGCGTGCCAATGTTTACCATCCTTCCGATATCGTCGATCGGAGTCAGGCTGCCTACGACCGCAGCCAACAGGCCCACCAGAATCGTATTCTTCCACGGCGTGCGGAACTTCGGGTGGATGGCAGCGAAAAACTTCTTGGGCAGAAGACCGTCGGTGGCCATCGCGTAAAGCACGCGCGTCTGGCCCAGCAGCATTACCAGCATCACGCTGGTGAGCCCGGCCAGAGCGCCCACCGTAATGATATGCGAGGCTGTCGTCAACCCACGATCAAGAAAAGCGCGGGCCACCGGCGCTTCGATGGTGATTTGTTGCCAGTGCATCATGCCGGTTAGAACACCCGCCACTGCGATATACAGAACCGTACATATGGCCAGCGAAGCGATCATGCCGATGGGCAAATCGCGTTGCGGATTCTTAGCCTCCTGCGCTGTGGTCGAGACCGCGTCGAAACCGATGTAGGCGAAGAAAATGTATGCCGCTCCTGCTCCAATTCCGGCGATGCCATTGGGCGCGTAGGAGTGCCAGTCCGTACCCCAGTTGCTGACGTTGATGTAACGAGCACCCAGCGCGATTACGAAGAGCACAACCGAAACCTTAATCACAACGATCCCGGTATTAAACTCCGCGCTCTCTTTGATTCCGACAACTAGAATCGCCGTAATGATGAGGGCGATGATAAAAGCCGGAAGGTTAAGCCCGACCTCCATGCCAAACAAATGCGGCGCTCCCAGCAGATCGTGCGCCCGTTGCAACAATTCGGGGGACTGGGTGCTAATAATCGCGCTGACTCTATCCAGGAATGTTTGCGTACCTGGTGTCAGGGAGGAGTCCGCGGCCTGTGCCATCTGCCGCGCAACCATATTCTCGGCCGTCTTGAGCGCCGTCCAGTGATCGTAGGCCAGCCACAGTGGCATCCTGACGTGAAAGATTTTCAGCAGTTCGATGAAGTGGTTCGACCAGCCCGAAGATACTGCACTGGCACCCATGGCGTATTCGAGCGTCAGATCCCAGCCGATGATCCACGCCAACAACTCGCCTAGCGTGGCGTAAGCGTACGTGTAGGCGCTGCCTGCGAGGGGAATCATGGCCGCAAACTCGGCATAGCACAGTCCGGCAAACGCGCATCCCAAGCCGGATAGAACGAACGACAAAGTGAGTCCCGGACCGGCATAGTGCGCTCCCAGCCCCACCATTACAAAAATGCCCGCGCCGATAATCGCACCCACTCCCAACGCAGTAAGCTGAAAAACCCCCAGCGTCCGTTTGAGACTGTTTTCGCCCGTCTCGCGGGATTCTTCCATCAGAAGGTTCAGCGGCTTGGTTGCCAGCAGATTCGCCATTCGTTTCGTTTCTCCTTAGCGGCTACGCCGATGCGCGCTTTGCGCCCGCGCTTCTCGACCACGCGTAATATACCGGGATGCCCAGCAGCACCACAATCAACCCCGGCCACGTGAATTGCGGTTTGTAGCGCAATAGTATGACATCGATAAACAAAGCCATCACGATATAAATCGCCGGCAGCACCGGATAACCCACCGCGCGGTAAGGCCGCGGGGCATCTGGATGCGTCCGCCGCAGCACAAATAATCCAACAATGGTCAGGATGTAGAAGACCAGCACTGCGAAAATAATGTAGTCGAGAAGCTGTCCGTAGCTGCCCGAAACACAAAGCAGGCACGCCCAAACCATCTGCACCATCAGCGAAACCGCGGGCGTTTTATACGTAGGATGCAGTTTGGCAACGCTGCGGAAGAACAGACCGTCCTTCGCCATGGCGTAGTAGACGCGCGCCCCGGAGAGAATCAGCCCGTTATTGCAGCCGAAACTGGAAATCAAGATGGCACCCGCCATCAGCAGTCCGCCCACCGCCCCGAACATCTGCGTCATCACCGCGGTCGCAACGCGATCTTCGGCAGCATACTTGATGCCCCGTCCCAGAATCGTTGCTGCGCCCGGCGTTCCGTCCAGCGGCAGCGCGTTCAGGTAGATCATGTTGCAGGCAATGTAGAGCGCGATCACGACTCCCGTACCTAACGCCAGCGACAGCGGCAGGTTGCGGCTGGGATTCTTCACCTCACCCGCCGTAAAGGTCACATTGTTCCACGCGTCCGCGGAAAACAGCGACCCCACCTGCGCCACGGCCAGAATCGTCAGTGTGCCCACCATCACCACCGGACCGCCCACACCCACCTGCACCGCGTGCTGCGCGCCCAATCCCGCATTCCGCCAGAAATGTCCGCTGAAGTTCGCGGCCAAAGCATGCGCATTCCGTCCCAGCGCCAAGCCAAACAACGCCAACCCCAGCAGCGCCGACACTTTGGCGGCGGTAAAAACATTCTGAATGAGCGCCCCGGTCTTCACTCCGAAGATATTCACCACCGAAAGGAAAACCACGAGCAGGATGGCGACCAGATTCTGCGTATTGATCCCCACGTCCATGTTCCCCAGAACCATCGGCCCCAGACGGATTGGCGGGACTTTCCAGAGATGCAGAATCCAATGCGAAGAAGAAACGGCGGGAAAGAAAACTCCGAGGAACTTGCCAAATGCCACGCCCACGGCGGCAATCGTCCCGGTCTGAATTACCAGGAACAGAGTCCAGCCATAGAGAAAGCCCCACAGCGGCCCCAGCGCCTCGCGCAAGTAAACATACTGCCCGCCCGCTCGCGGCATCATCGCCGCCAGTTCACCATAGCTGAGCGCGGCAACGATGGTCATGAACCCCGCCACCGCCCACGCGCCAATCAGCAGCGCGGGTGAATCCACTTCGCGGGCAATCTCCGCCGAAACAATAAAGATGCCCGAGCCGATCATCGACCCCATGACCAGCATGGTGGCGCTGGTCAGGCCCAGGCCCTTGACCAACTCGTTATCCTGATGGCTGTGAATTTCCCAGTCCCTGCCCGCAGCCGTTGTCGGTACGCTCAGAGTCCCTCCGCATTCGTGCAGCGTCGTTGGTCGTTAGTCGTTGGACGTTGGCCGCCGAACGAAAAAGCTGGCGTGGATATTGGCCAACGTCCAACGACCAGAGACTAACGACGCATCTCCGCCGCAAGCGCCTATCAATCGCCCCATGACTTTACCTCAAGATGCGGAAAAATTCCTCTGCTGATTTCCGGGGCTCCCGTAACAGATCCGAAATCACCGCTACGGAATCGGCCCCAGCCTCGATCACTGAAGCCGCGTTAGCACGGGTAATCCCTCCGATCGCCACCAGCGGCTTCCGTGTCATTTGCCGCGCCCGGCGCACTCCTTCGAGGCCCACCACCGGATCAGGACGGTCTTTGCTCGACGTCGAAAACACCGGCCCGATGGCGAGATAGTCCGCCGAGGTGCGGTCAGCTTCCTGCAACTGCTCCGGATTGTGCGTCGAAACTCCCAGCCAGCGCTCCGGGCCTATGATGCTTCGAACCGACTCCGGCATCAGATCGTCTTGGCCAACGTGAACGCCGTCGAACTCCGCGATCAGGCACAGATCTGCGCGGTCGTTCATGATGAGTTTCGCCGTCCCGCCCACCCGCTGCTTCAGTTCGCGCGCCTGCTCCAGCATCACCCGTGCATTGCCAGATTTATTTCGGTATTGGATCAGGGTCACACCCGCAGAAGCGAGTTCCTCCGCCGCAGTAATCAAGCCGGCAACGTTGAGGAAACGACCAGCATCGAGGATGGAATATAGCCGAGGAAGAACGATCATGTGTGGTTCAAAATGTGCGCTTATCGCGACAGCTCGCAAATCCAGTTGACCTCCCAAGTCTTGCCCCCATCGGGGGAGTACGATTGCTCCATGCGCGCCGAGTTCGGCGAGAGGTCGAGCCAGAGGTAACGCACTAGGATGGTGCGACCTTTAAGGATCTCCTGATGATAAAACTCCCCGCGCTTTCCGTTGAACCCGCCCACGACGGGAGGGGTGTCGAGAGTCCCATTATCCAAATCCATCAGGTAGATGCTCCACTGCCGCGTCGCGGGGTTATAGAGGCGCAGCGTCTGCGCCTTGATGTGTAGCTTCTTGTCGGTGCTGGTCACCTCGAACTGTTCGAAGTTCGCGTTGCTGTCGAGAAGTTTATGGTGATTCGAAATGCCGTCGTACTCGACC
>Ga0302319_10011359_pt1 | contig 16906 bp, 17 predicted proteins | sample Bog_T0_2_FD_203319 | JGI IMG/M metagenome (GOLD analysis project Ga0302319, IMG submission 203319) | Peat permafrost microbial communities from Stordalen Mire near Abisko, Sweden - Bog_T0_2 | ecosystem: Environmental > Terrestrial > Soil > Wetlands > Peat | place: Sweden: Abisko, Stordalen Mire...
ACTTAGCCGCAAAAGAACACAAGGAACGCAAAAAAAGTCCTGCGGATGGCAGTAAATACAGAGGGCCGTGAATTTGGGGAGGAGGGAAAGTCGGCGAGTGACCTTGCGAAAGGGCGGTCGGCCCGCTAGGTTGCCCCCATGAGCAACTCGACCGTTTTGCCTCTGAGCGAGATGAGCCAGGCTGACAAGCTTCGCGTGATGGAGGAACTCTGGGATGACCTCTGTCATTCGTCTGAGGGCGTGCCTTCCCCCGCCTGGCATGGGGAAGTGCTGGCAGCGCGGTCGGAGAGAGTGAAGAAGGGCGAAGCGAGTTTTCGCGAGTGGGCCGACGTGAAAGAAAGCCTGTTGCGGAAGAAGGCGTGAGAATCCAAGTCCTCGACGAGGCAGAGGAGGATCTGCACGAAGGAGTTTGGCTTTCATCGCGCCCTGTCGAAGCGATTCCCTTTCGGAGTCTACTATCAGGTGGAAGACGCCGTCATTTGCATCTATGCGGTGCTTGATCTGCGGCGCGACCCGGCTTGGATTCGCCGCAGGCTGATCACGGGCGAGCGGTGAAAAGGATGGCTGGCGGCGGGCAACGGAGTTGCGCGGATAGGTGCATTCCCAAGTGCAAAGAACGCAAAAAAGAAGGGGAGTTTCGCACGGAGGACGGAAGAGATGACTGCAGAGGGCTGAAGAGGTTTTCTCTCCGTGAATTCCGCGTTTCCGTGCGGAAACTTCCCTCCGAAACGATTTCGTTAATTTGGCCCAATTTGGAAATTTGGTCCTGCTTCCCCACCGCCCGGCGTGCGGCGGCTACCTCCCTGTCTTCTTTGCGTTCTTTTGCGGCTTAATAACTCAAATCTCAAACTGCCATTCGGTCTTTTTGGAAGTGCGCTTTTTTTGGACTTCCTGGATGACGCGGCTGAGCTTGTAGTTGTCGAGAATGGCGGCGATGGCGTCGCGCACTTCCTGCATGGCGATGTGCAGCCCGCACGATGCCTCGTCGGGACACGAGCACGCTTCGTAGGCGGTGGCGCTGACGCAGGGGATGGGCGCGAGCGGACCATCGAGCAGGCGGATGACTTCGCCGAGGGTGATGTCCTCCGGCGCTTTGGCGAGCGAGTAGCCGCCCTCCACGCCGCGTTTGCTTTTGAGTACCCCGCCGTTGCGCAGCGCGAGGAGGATTTGTTCGAGGAATTTCTCCGGGATGTTGGTGCGCTGGGCGACGGTGGAAATTTGGATGAGGTTGTTGGGGCGTACCTTCGATTCGAAGCCGATTTCAATCAGCGCTCGAACCGCGTACTCGCCTTTTTTTGAGAGACGCATGTCTCATACTCTATCATTTTAATCGACTTTGCAAGCGTCGTGGCACAAGGCTCCCTCTGAATTTGCTGAATCTTTTTCATCCGACCCGATGCGAAATCTCAAAATGCGACGATGGTCCTCAGGCCAAGGACGGTGGCGTTGTGCGAACCTTCCACGCCGCTCGGCGTGACGATGTACTGAAAGTCGGGCTGCAGGGTCCACCACGGGTTGAGCTGGACCTTGTAGGTCGCCTCGATCACGGTCTCCGCGGTGGAGGGCGGATTGCCCTGCGCGACTTGCGAGTCGCTGTACGCGCTGCTGATATGCGACCGCGCCACGGCGAGGCCGGCGACATCGGAGTCGCGTCCCGGAACGAAGCCGGTGAAGTTGAAGCCACCGTCGACGTACCAATCGACAAAGTTCGTGTTGGAGGGCGCGTTGGCGCCGCGCACGAAGATGCTGACGGCCTGTTTGTCCTGCGTGTAAATCTGCTGGTCCATCACGCCGTAAACGCCGTAGTTGGCCCCGACTTTTTGCAGCGGCCCGGTGCCGTTGGCGAACTGCGCGCGGGAAGCCCAGGTGACGTGGTTATCGGCATCCACAAATGAGCCGATGCGGTAGGCGCCCGGCAGACCCTTGTCGTTGGGGCCCTGGTTGAGAAGATAGCCGGCTTCGGACATGATGAGCTCGCCGTCGCCGCTATCGAGGGCAAAGCGGATTCCGTTCTGATTTTTGGTGGAGGGATTGCCGTCGTCGTCGCGCCCGTAAATGCCCGCCATGACGTAGGTTTGCGAGGTGGGGAGAAATTGCACGCGCACGCCCGGCGCAGCGAGCGGATAGGTCGGCGGATTCGTGATATTGTTGGCGAGCAGACTGAAGGCCCCGAAGGTGCTGCAGGCGAAAAGCGCGGAGCTGGTGGACTGAAAGAATTCGGTGTCGATATCGAGATTGCCTGCCCGGACGGAGAGCTTCTTATCCCAGAGAAGTTTTTGCATCCAGAGATCCTGGAGGCGAACGGTGTTGTAGGCCGTGATATTGCTGATCGTGCTGAAATCGCCAACGTCCTGCGCGTCGAGGCTGTTGCCGTAAATATAGAAGGCGTTCACGTGGAAGGTGAGGTCCTTGACCGCGCCGTTGGTCATCGGGTCGAAGTCGAGATCGACGGGGATTTCGAGAACGCCGGGGACGACGACGCCCTGTTTGAATCCGCCCGAGGGATTGCCGAAGACTTCGGCCGTGAAATTGGGCGTGATCTGGAAGCCATCATTCTTGAGCTCGTCGCGCAGGCCGCCCCAGTTGCCGGTCATATAATTCCCCGACCAGATGTCGCCCGGCTTGGAGTCGGGAGCGGACGGATTACCCGGCGGAGGGTCGGCGGGGGGAGGATTGGTGGGAGCGGTCTGACCCTGGGCGAAGCCGCCGAGGAAGAGCAGGCACGCGAGGGCGCGGAGGAGTCGGTTCATGGCGGGCAGGGAAGAATACATCAAACTGCTCGCCGATATTTTTGACATGAGAGAAGGTGTAGAGGCCAGAAAAGATTTCCGCTGCCGCTGGCTTGCGAAATGTTGGCGCTTGGTTGTGGTTGCGTCGATGCGATGTGCGTGATGCGCAGATGCTGGGAAAAGGGATCCAGCGGCATCCACGCGCGCCTTATTCGTTAGGACAATATTGACTTTATAATCAGATAAGTATACATCAATAGTGTGAAAATAACGGTCGAACTTCCTGATTCCGAGCTAAAGGAAATATGCCTTTATACCGGCGAAAAGAAGAAGGGGCCGGCCATCCGCAAGATGGTAACGGACGCACTGATGATAAAACGCCGGGAAGCGATGGCCCAAAAATTTATCTCCGGAGAATGGGGGACGAAGCTCGCGGGGTTTGAGGAAGGGCGGACGCAGGATCGCCGGAAATCCAAAAAAAGCGCCGAGAGTTGGAGGTAGGCCGTGGTCACCCTGATCGACTCAAGTTTGTGGGTGGATTTTACCCGCTCGCGATCCCCGCGGCGACTGAAGGAGTTCATCGCACCCTATATCCTGGACCCGGCGGCGCACTTGGCGGAACCGGTGAGGTACGAGGTTTTGCGGAACGCGATGCCTGAGGAAGCCGGTCGCCTGCGACAGCAATTCGAGCTTATGCCAATGCTTGCCACTCCGGCGAATCTTTGGGAGCGAGCGGCAGCCCTCGGGCAGGCGTGTCGTGGGAAAGGGCAAACCGCCGGCGCGCTCGATCTCCTGATCGCGACGGTCTCCCTGGCTCACCATGCCCTGCTGGTAACGCTTGATGAGGACTTCCACAAGATTGCGAAGTGTACAGACTTACAAGTGAAAGTCCTGCGGCGACCTGCGGATTGAATGGATATCTGGATGCCTATTGCGTCGCTAGGCGGTTGATGCGAAAAAACTTTAACAAGGCGCTTGCCATGCCCTTGCCTTTTGATAGTCTCTCCCTCTTGCGCTTTATCGCGTGGGGGCACTTTTGTCTCTGCGTTCAGAGGGCAAAACACCTTATTTAACTGAGAATATCATGAGAGTTCGCGCTTCCGTCAAACGCCGTACTTCGGACTGCCAAGTGGTCCGTCGGAAGGGCCGTGTTTATATCATCAACAAGAAAAACCCCCGCCTCAAACAGCGCCAGGGTTGATCCTCTTTTCCTTCACCCCCTTACTACTACTTTTCCCACTATGCCCCGTCTTCTTGGTATTGATATTCCCGGTGACAAACGAATTGAAGCCGCGCTACCTTATATTTACGGCATCGGCCCGGCCCGCGCCAAGTTGGTGCTGGAGCAGGCTGAGATCAGCCCCGACATCCGCGCGAAAGCGCTGACCGACCAGCAGCTCAACCGCATCATCCAGATCATCACCGAGAACAAGTACATCATCGAAGGTGATCTGCGCCGGGAATTGCAGCAGAATCTCAAGCGCCTCCAGGCGATCAATTGTTACCGCGGCATCCGTCATCGCCGTGGTCTCCCCGTGCGCGGTCAGCGTACCGGCACGAACGCGCGCACGCGCAAGGGTCCCCGCAAGACCGTCGGCGTCCAGCGCAACAAGGACGCAAAGGCCGGTAAGGTCTAATATAAGCGGCGCTCATACCACAACATAACACTTCATAACGGAACATCCCGCTCACCCCCCCTGACTCCCATGGCAGACGAAACTCCCAAAACACCCGAAGCGGTTCCCGCTGCTGAACCGGCCAAACCCGCGAAGAAGGAAGCCACGGCTTCCGCCGCCCCCAAGACGGAGGGCGCTGCTCCCGCCGCTGTGGCCGAAAAGCCCAGGGCCGAAAAGAAACCCGCCGGTGAGAAAAAGGCCGCCGGAGACAAGAAGGGTGCCGCTCCCGCCGCTGCGGTGAAGCCGGCTGACCAGATTTCAACCAGCCTGTCGCTCGATCCGAACGACATGGAAAAGCCGAAGATCGTCAAGGCCAAGGGCAGCAAGAATGTTTTCGTCGGTATCGCCCACATTTCGGCGACGTTCAATAACACGATCGTTTCGATCACGGACATGAACGGCGCCGTCATCGGTTGGTCGTCGGCGGGCAAGTGCGGTTTCCGCGGCTCGAAGAAGTCGACGGCGTACGTCGCGCAGGTTGTCGCGCAGGATGCTTCCCGCCAGGCGATGGGTCATGGCTTGAAGGAAGTTTCCGTCCGCGTGAAGGGTCCGGGCACGGGCCGCGAATCGGCGATCCGCGCGCTCCAGGCGATCGGGTTGGAAGTGACTTCCATTACCGACGTGACGCCCACCCCGCATAACGGCTGCCGCCCCCGCAAGCAACGCCGCGTTTAATCCCACTTATTTACTGATACTCCTATGGCTCGTTATACCGGACCCCGCACCAAGAAAAGCCGCCGCTACGGTGTGCCTCTTTTCGGCAATCACAAGGCGCTTGAACGCCGCAATTATCCGCCCGGCATGCATGGCGACAAAGGCCGCCGCAAGCAGTCGGAATATGCCACCGCCCTCGGCGAAAAGCAGAAGCTTCGCCTGATGTACGGCCTGCTGGAACGCCAGTTCCGCCGCTATTACGAGATCGCGCTGCAACGCCGCGGTATCACGGGTGAGACCCTGCTGCAATTGCTCGAGACCCGGCTCGACAACATCGTTTTCCGCCTCGGTTTCGCCAATTCGCGCCGCTCGGCTCGCCAGATGGTGAACCACGGCCACGTCAATGTGAACGCCAAGCGCGTCAGCATCGCGAGCTACATCGTCAAGGTTGGCGACGTGATCGAAGTGCGTAACAACGCCGTCTCGCGCCAGCTCGGCACGCGCGGTCTGGCCGCAACGCAGATCACGGCAGTGCCCGATTGGCTGCTGCTCGACAAGGACAATTTCAAGGGTGAAGTCAAACGCATCCCGACCCGCGAGGAAATCGCGCCGATCGTCAACGAACAGTTGATCATCGAGCTTTACTCCCGGTAAGCCCATTTGCGTTTCCGCCGTTGCGGAAACGCCTGATCGCTTTCCGACCGGCGGTGCGGGGGGCGACAGCAGACGAATAACACCGCTATTTGGCTGTCGGTCCGGTTTTCCGCGATTGCATGTATCGGGGAGAATTCGGGTAACCCAGCCAAGGAGAAAAACAATGCCTATCCGCCTCGGTCGTTTCGAAATGCCCAATCGTCTGACGAAAGACGAAGCCGCTTCCAAGGGCAATTACGCAAAATTCGTCGCTGAACCCTTTGAAGCAGGGTACGGCCATACCCTCGGCAACTCACTGCGCCGCGTGCTGCTTTCCTCGCTGGAAGGCGCTGCCGTCGCCAGCATCAAGCTCGAAGGAGCCGTGCATGAGTTCGGCACGCTGCCGGGCGTGACGGAAGATGTCACCGACATCGTGCTCAATCTCAAGAAGATTCTCTTCAAGCTCCCGAACCGCGACCCGCGCATCCTGTTTCTCAACGTTACGAAGGAAGGCACGGTCACGGCGGGAGACATCAAGCTCGATGCCGGCGTCGAAGTGCTCAATCCCGAGCAGGTCATTGCCACGCTCGACAAGAAGCAGCGCTTTGAGGCCGAACTGGAAGTCAAAGTTGGCCGCGGTTATGTCAGCGCCGAATACAACAAGCACCCCGAGCAATCGATCGGCGTCATCGCCATCGATTCGCTTTTCTCGCCGGTGCGGAAAGTGAAGTACGCGGTGGAGAATACGCGCGTCGGCCAGCGGACCGATTACGACAAGCTCATTCTCGAGATGTGGACCGATGGCCGCCTGACGCCCGATGAGGCGCTCTTGCAGGCCTCCGCGATCCTGCGCCATCACCTCGATTTGTTCGTCGACTTCGACAAGGAGACGATCGAGTTCGAGGAGAGCCAGCCGCAGGTCAGCCAGGAAAACAGCAAGCTGAAGAAGCTGCTCAACATGAGCGTGAACGAGATCGAGCTGTCGGTCCGCGCCGCGAACTGCCTGAACAATGCGAACATCACCACCGTCGGCCAACTGGCCATGAAGACCGAGGCGGAGATGCTCAAGTACCGCAACTTCGGCAAGAAATCGCTCAACGAAATCAAGGACAAGCTGCAGAACCTGGGCCTTGGCCTCGGGATGAAGCTCGAGCCCGGACTCGTCGAGCTGCCCGCCACCGATGGCAAAACCGAGTAATTTCCCATGCGCCACCAGAAAAATACCCGCAAACTCGGACGCACTTCGCAGCATCGCGATCTGATGCTGGCCAATATCGTGGCCAGCCTGATCATGCACAAGCGCGTCAAAACCACTTTGGCCAAGGCCAAGGCCGCCCGTCCGCTGGCGGAGAAACTCGTGACGCTCGGCAAGGGCGGCACGCTGCACGACCGCCGGCTCGCCGTTGCCAAGATCGGGCAGAAGGATGCCGTCGCGACGCTCTTCAAGTCGATCGCACCGGGCTTCAAAGACCGTAAAGGCGGTTACACCCGCATCGTCAAGCTCGGGCCGCGCCAGTCGGATTCAGCCCCCGTCGCTTTCCTCGAATGGGTCGATTACGTCGTCGAAGCTGAAACCGCTCCGGTCGAAAAGAAGGAAAAGCCCGTCAAAGCGGACAAAGCTGAAAAGGCCGAAAAAGCCGAGACGCCAAAGGCTGCAGCGAAAACGGAAAAGCCCGAAAAGTCTTCGCCGAAGCCTCAGGCATAGAAAGTTACAAAGAAAAACTGAAACGGCGATTCTCATCAGAATCGCCGTTTTGTTTCTTTGGAAAATCGCAGGTTCGACGCCAGGCGGCTGAATTGTTGACAGGCAAGTTTTTTTCCATTGACCTTTTATTCATAGGCGTTTAATAACGCCCTTCGCGAGATGATCATAAGCTGGACTTATTTTCTTGAGAGGCACGCCCGATGCTTCGACTCGCACCACCTTGACCATGGCACTAAACCTACACACCACCCCGACAAAACTGATTGCCGCCTTGGTTGTGCTGGTCTTCTCCATGCATTCGGCCGTCGCGGCAGCGCCGTCCGCTCCCACGGGCCTGACGGTTACCGGGCCGGTTGAGACGCAGTTGACGCTGAGCTGGACGGCTTCGAGCGGCGCGACGAGTTACAACGTTTATCGCAGCACGACCTCAGGCAGTGAAACGCTGGTGCAAAGCGGAGTGGGAGGCACGACGTTTGAGGACAACGGGCAGGGCGGACAGGGTTCCGGGCTGAGTTTCGGCCAGACTTATTATTATAAGGTCACCGCCGTCAACAGCAGCAACCAGGAGAGCACCAAGTCCAGCGAAGCCTCGGCCATGACCAAGGCGGCTCCGCCCGCGAATATCACGGCGACCGCCGGCGATTCCCAGGTTGTCGTGACTTGGACTGCCTCGCCCAGCGCAACCAGCTATAGGGTTTACCGCGACACGCTCGGCGGCCCCGGCGGCGCGACGTCATTTCCCGTCAGTGGCGGAAGTACGACCAGCTACACCGACAGCGGCTTGGTCAACGGGACGCCTTATTATTACCAAGTCTCCGTGATCAACCCCAGTGGTGAGGACTACGGGGCTGTCTCCTCGGGTGCAGCCACTCCGGTCGCGGGAAATAACTCGGAGGCGCCCGTGGGCGCGCCGGCAAATCCGACCGCGGTCGCCGGCAATTCCCAAGTGCTGCTGAAGTGGCTGCCGGTCAGCAATGCCACGACTTACGATATTTATCGCCGTACCACCGGCTCGGAGACGCTCTATCACTCGGGCGTGACCGCGCTTACGTTTGCCGACACCGGGCTGACCAATGGCACGGCCTATTATTACGAGGTGCGCGGCGACAACGGAGCGACGCGCGTCGGCTCCTTGTCCACCGAAGTATCGGCCACGCCCATCGCCCCGGTCGCGCCGACCGGCCTGACCGCAACGGCGGCGAGCGGCCAGGTGGTCCTGAACTGGACGGCGGCCGGTACGAGCTACGCGATTTATCGCGGCATTGCTTCCGGCGCGGAGACGTTGCTCGATTCGGGCCTGACCGGCAGCACCTTTACCGATTGCGGGGTGAACAATGGCATCACCTACTATTATAAGGTGCAGGTTTTGAATGCGAACGGTACCGGCCCGCTTTCGTCGGAAGTGTCGGCGGCGCCAACCGGCCCGGCAGCCCAGCCGTGGACGGGCACGGTCAATTTCAGTCTTCCCGGCGAGCCCGTTCAGACCGGAACGGCCACCATCGCCGATCTGCACCGGCCGGTTCTGTTCGCTTTCTTTCACCCGGAAGGGCCGAACATGCAGGCGGTGGCGGTCAAATACAACGCGCTCACGTTCACCATGGACGGATGGGATCCCTATAACTTCGGCACGCTAAGCAACATCATCAATTGGGCCACGTCGGATGACTCGTCCCATCTCATGAATGTGCTCGATTTTCGCTGGCCCCAACAGAGCGCAACCCGGCTCCAGGCCTTCCTGACGGCGGCGGCGGCGGCGGTGTCGCAGGCGGGGACAGCTCATCCAGAGATCGTGAACACCGGCATTGTCCTCGACGGCCTCTCGGAAGGCGTCGACAACGCCAACATCACCGTCGTCCAGCCCTCCCTGATCAACCGCGTACTGGCCGTGGTGAACATGAGTGAAATCGACCAGGACCGTTGGGTCCCGATCGCGACGATGGATACGGCGCCCCATATCTACATCGCGTCCGGACTCTCGGATGGCAATTCAAGCTTGAATCTCGATCTGACGGGCCCCGTCACCTACGACGCCTACACGCGCGGCCTCGCCACCAATCAGGGCGCGCCTCTGACCGTGCTCGATGAGGTGGGGCAAGGGCATCTTGGCGTCACAGACCATCCCTTCATCAGCATCTGGCTCGATTCGATTTTGAGCCAGCGTTTGCCCGCGACCCTGCCGGTCTCGGGCCCGGTGAATCTGCCGAGCTGGCAGAACAGCTCGGCATGGGCGGGCAGCTACAACGTGACGACAAACTCCAACGCGCCCTGGGGCAGCTCGGGAAATCCCGGCGTGCAGATGGTCAGTAACATCATTTCCTCGAGGTATGCCTACACCGATCCGCGTCCATTCACCTGGTTGCCGAGCCAGAACATCGCGAATACGTGGCTGGCCTATGCCAACAGCGGCAACTATTCGGCTTTGGCGCCGGTGATCACGAGCCCGACGGCTGTCTCGGGTGCGCCCGGGAGCACGTTTGCCTATCAGATCGTTGCGACCAATTTGACGACCGGTTACAACGCCACCGGTCCGAACGGCGCAGCTCTGCCCTCGTGGTTGACGCTGAACCCGACCACCGGAATCCTGAGTGGCACGTTGCCCCAGACGGCCGGTACGACCAGCGTGACGCTCAGCGGCACCAACGTGAACGGCACCGGCACCGCGACACTGGTCATCACGGTGACGTCGGCTCAGCCGCCGGTCATCACGAGCCCGACGACACAGTCGGGTGCGCCGGGGAGCATCTTCAGCTATCAGATCACGGCGAGCAATTCGCCTGCGAGCTACAATGCCACGGGCCCGGGTGGCTCGGCTCTGCCCGCCTGGTTGTCGGTGAATACGAGCACGGGAGTTCTCAGTGGTTTGTTGCCGCTGATAACCGGCACAACCGACGTGACGGTCAGCGCCACCAACGGAAAGGGCACCGGCAGCGCGACGCTCGCCATCACCGTGAATCCAGTCGTTCCGCTCGTGAGTTTCAGCACATGGGCGGCTTCCTTTGGCCTGACCAATAGCACCACCCTGACGACGGAGGGCGACGGCGTGCCGATTTTACTGAAGTATCTTTGCGGGATCAATCCGATCCTGCCCATGACCGATTCCGAGCGTGCGACGCTGCCCACGCAAGGCGTCAACACGACGGCTGATCCGGGAACGATCTACCTGACCCTGACTTATACTCAAGCCGCATCGGTCACGGGCGTCTCGACCCATGTGCAGACCTCGCCGGATTTAAAAAATTGGACGACCGTGACGCCGGATCTCTCCGAGGAAACCATTCTCGCCAATGGGAACTTGAGCATTCTGGACGGAATAAAGCTCACCGACGCCGGCAATCAGTTTATGCGCCTGGTCGTGACGCAGCCGTGACAAGGTAGCCGTCGCACTCCGTGCGACGGGCTCAGTGATTAGCGCATTTTACGGAAGGGCGCACATTCGAAGGTGCACTGTATTTTGAATGGCTGTATTGCGGGCGCTTTACTCAGCCTGCTCTTCCGCGGCGTGGTGGGCGCCCATGACTTTGCCGGAGATGAGGTAGGAACCAACGACGAGCACGAGCGCGAGGACTTGCGCCACGATGGTCTCCCACGTCGGGTAGAGCGAGAACCAGACGCCGGCCCAGTCGGGCACTTTGCCGTCGAGGGCAGCGATGGTCGAGGTGTGCAGCCAGCCGGCCTGCTGCATTTCGAAGGCTTCCTCGCCGACCATGACGAGCAGGACGATGCCGAGCATGACGCCGGTGACGATGAGCATCTTGCGGTAGGGCATCCGCTGGTGCGCCCAGAAGGTGATGACGGCGACGACCAGCGTCAGCGCCAGGCCGAGCAGCGAGCCGTAGAAGACGGTCCAGCCGCCGAGCTTGAGGTAATAGCTTTGCAGGAAGAGAACGACCTCAAAGCCCTCGCGGTAAACCGAGCTGAGGCCGAGGAGAACCAGGCCCCAGAAGACGAGGCCGGGCGAGCGGCCCTGCTCGGCGGACTCGATGATTTTCTTTTTCTGGCGGTTATGGACGGTGATCCAGCCGCCCCAGTAGACCTTGTGGAAAAACCAGTTCATGACGACGAGCAGCACGACGACGGCGAGCAATCCGGTACCGGCCTGAAGCGCGAGGTAGGAGACATTATTGCTGATGTCCTCGACGATGCCGCGCACGGCGAACCAGGTCGCGAGCGTGGCGATGAAACCGGCACAGGCGCCGAGGAAGATCGGGCTGGCCATCTCGCCTTTATTACGGGTGAGACCGGCGGTGATGGCCGCCAGGACGAGGATGCTTTCGAGGCCTTCGCGGAAGACCAGGACGCTGGTGTCGAGAATGGCGGCGAGGCGGTTGGTATTGGCCACGGTCGGGTCCGGGTTGCCGCTGGAGGTGACACCCTGCCAGATCAAAAGGCCGAGTACGGGAATGAGCGCAAGGCCGACAAGGAAATAGATGAAGCGCTGCCAGTTGGCGGGCGCGGCGGCGACGGGGAGGGGATGATCGTGCATGGCAGACGACGGCGTTGACATGTCTACAACATGCATGAGGAGCCGGAAACGTGCTAACGACTGGTTGCTATTTACTGGCGGTGGATTGCTCCTGCGGAGGGCGAGGTTGGTGTTTCCTCATTCCGTCATCCTGAGCGAAGGCGAGGTTCTGCGCACGGCAGTAGTTTCTCTGCGAAGCCGTTACTGCCCTGCGCAGCAGCGAGCCGGAGTCGAAGGATCTTGTTGGCATATTCAAACAGGTGGTAAAGCCTGGATGCATTCTGTTCCCGGAAGAGCGGCGAGACGGCTCCGTTCAGAGAGGATCGGATACGCTGCGTTCATTGCCGGGGATATCGGCTAGGTCCTTCGACTCTGCTCGGGCAAGCCGGCGTGAGAAAATTAATCTTTCGCCTCGCTCCGCTACAAGGATGACGGTTTGAAAAACAACACTTTCGCTGAAATTTTGAGTTGTCCGAGTTAACTTGCCGCGGGTGCATCCCATTACAAGTGATCTAATCGTTCGGCAACGGGGCAATTACCCGTGCGGACTCAAATATGGCGGGAGTCGGCCTCGTCTTTCACCACGTAACCGGAATCCTGACGCTTGAAATTGACTTCGTTTTTCTTCACGTAAGCATTGAAGACATCGTCGGCGGACATGCCGAGGACCTGCGCCATGGAGATGAGGAAGTGGAAGAGATCGACAACTTCGACGCGGGCGTTCTGGGCGTCGAATTTCTGGTACTTCGCCCACCATTTCCACGGCACGCTGTCGGTCAGTTCGGCCAGTTCCTGGGTCATCGCGCGGTTGTAGTTGAGCAGCCATTTGGTCTGTTCCTCCTCGCTCATCCCGGTGGTGCGGACGCCGATGCGCTCGTTGAGTGCCTGTTGCATCCGGAACAATTCCTCGAACTTATCCTTGGGCGATTCACTCATGGCACCGATTATTCCCGTTCGGCAGATTTTTAACAGGAAAACATGAAAACATGAAGACATGAAAAGGTAGGGGGAAGGAACATTAGTGGATCGCCAAAAAACCATCACCCTGCCTTCTTCTGTTCATGTATTTCATGATTTCATGTTTTCCTGTTGAAATTCATGGCCACAGGAGTTCGACAACTCACAATCCCGTGCCATGCTGAATGACCCATGGAACAAGTCGTCATCATCGGCACCGGTTGCGCCGGACTCACCGCCGCGATCTACACCGCACGCGCCAATCTCTCTCCCCTGGTCCTGACCGGCTGCCAGCCGGGCGGACTGCTCACCACGACGAGCATCGTGGAGAATTTTCCCGGCTTCCCCGAGGGCGTTGACGGCTTCGAGCTGATGCAGAAGCTGCAAAAGCAGGCGGAGCGGTTCGGCGCGCGCGTCCAGTTTGGCAATCTCGAGAGCGTCGATCTTTCCGCGCAACCGCTCAAGCTGGTGATCGACGGCGACACGGTGGAAACGCGCACGCTCATCATCGCGACGGGGTCGAGTCCGCGCCAGATCGGGCTGGAGTCGGAAACGGCGCTGGAAAAATATGGCGTGACCTATTGCGCGACGTGCGACGGGGCGCTGCCGCAGTTCCGCAACCAGCCGCTGGTGGTGGTCGGTGGCGGGGATTCGGCGGTGGAGGAGGCGACTTATTTGACGCGGTTTGCGTCGCAGGTTTATCTCGTGCACCGGCGCGATTCGCTGCGGGCGAGCGCGATCATGCAACATCGCGCGCTGAATCATCCGAAGATCAAGATGGTGTGGAATTCGCTGGTGACGGAGGTGCTCGACGTGGCGCAGAAGAAGGTCACGGGCGTGAAGCTGAAGAACGTCGTGACCGGCGAGACGAGTACACTCGATTGCGCGGGGCTCTTTGTCGCCATCGGGCATACGCCGAACGTGAAGGTCTTTGGCGGGAAGATCGAGACGGATGAGAAGGGCTACATCAAGCTGCACGGCGGGACGCGGACGAATGTGCCGGGCGTTTTCGCCGCAGGCGACGTGGCCGACTCGGTTTATCGGCAGGCGATCACGGCGGCGGGAACGGGTTGCGCCGCAGCCATCGAAGCAGAGCGGTTTTTGGAAGACGTCGAGGTGGCGTGAAGCCATTTGGTCAGCCGCTTTCCTACAACTCCTTCTCCGGGTCGACCGGCGGCTGACCGACGGGAACTTCGTATTTTTCGAGGAAGGAGGGGCCCGGGAAGGGCGCTTTGACGGTGAGGAGCCAGAGGATGCGGTCGAATGGATTGGCACCGTTGGTTTGGGGTTGGTCGGCGGGGACGGCGATGGAGATGGGTAAAATTCCGCCGAGCAACAGGGAGGCTTTGGAGTTGCCGGACCAGAGGATGGTTTCGCGCGTGCTGTTGTTTTTGCCGTTGCCGGTGACGACGCGGTGGATGCAGGCGAGGGTGATGGTGAATTCGGGGGCAGTGTCCATGCCTGAGCTGAGATTGATGCGGCCTTCCAGCGTGCCGCCCAGAAGGATGGGGAGGGTATTGAGTTCGAGGGTGTGGTCGCCAAAGCGTTTGAGGCGGATGGTTTCCCAGATGGCGCGGGCGAAGGAGATGAGGCTGAACAACGCGATGATACCGAGGAAAGGATTGGGGATGTTTTTGCCGATGAAGATGGGCATCTTCGTCCACCAGAGGCCAAGCGCTCCGAAGAGGAGTGGAGCCACGCCGCCGGCCCAAAGGCCGAAGACGGCTTTCTTTTCCGAGCCGCGGATTTCGCGCGAGGACCAGTCGGTGCGATCATCAACCCATGGTGTGGCCGCGCTGCCGCGAGTGATCTTTATTCCACCGAGATCCATGGGGGAACGGTGGCAGCTTTATTTCGGGGCGAAAGGCAAAAATAGTTTGGAGGGAAGATTAGGAGTCGGGGTCAGGACGGGAGGCTGACCCTCCAAGGTAGCCCGCGCACTCCGTGCGCGGGGCGAGTTGGCACGCGACCCAGCGGTTCGGGTGCGAATATCCTCTGAGCCCGCCGCCCAACGTGCGGCGGCTACCGAAAAGCAAAGACAGCAACGGGATGAACTACTCGACGTAGAGTTCCTTGTCCTCGTGGAGCGGCGCGCGGCAGTGATGCCATCGGCCGAAGAGGACGGAGCGCAGCTTGGAGAAGATGCGGTAGCCGAGGTTGGAGAGCGGGGTGGGGAAGATGCGCAGGACGAGGTCGAATAGGCGGAATTCGGGCAGACCTGCGATGACGGCGCGGACGGCGGGAGCGCGCACCAGAAATTCGTCGCTGCCGTCGACGCGTCGCTTCACGAGGACGACCGACTCGACGTTGGCGACCTCGGGATGCGCCAGCGCGAGTTGCTGGAAAGTGTGGCCCTGTTTGGGGCCAAAGCGCATGCGGTGCTGGTGGTCGGCGAGGCGGACGCGGTTGACCCAGCGGCCGCAGAAGGAGCATTCGCCGTCGTAGAATAGGAGGAGTGGATGGCGCTCGGAGGTGAGGCCGGTCGTCAGGGGCGATTCCGTCAGTGTGCTCATGTCTACTTTACCTTCGCACAGTGAGAGCGGGGCGCAATGGGTAGCCTGGGTAGGGACGCGAGTCCCTTCGCGTCCCCAATTAATGGGACGGCAAGGGACTGCTGTCCCTACCCTCACCGTCCCGGCGTGAACGTGCCGGTCACCAACCGATCCACGAAACTCGGGTCGTCGATATTCTTCAGGATGCCCCAGATGACAAGGGCGATGACGAAGCAGGTGACTTTAGCCTGCCAGTTGTTCCACAAGCGATTTTTCATGTTCTTTATTCTGCACGAGGATGGCGATCAACTGGGAGCGAAGTTCGTCAGTGGTAAGCGGCCTGCGCAATTCGCCGCCGACGGCGAGCGAGATGATGCCGGTTTCCTCGGACAGTACGACCACGACCGCGTCGGTTTCATCGCTCAGGCCGAGCGCGGCGCGGTGGCGCAGCCCGAGGTTGCGCTGGAGGCCCTCGGCCTGGGTGAGCGGGAAGATGGCGGCGGCGACGGCGAGGCGGTCGCACGCGATGATCACGCCGCCGTCGTGCAGGGGCGTCTTGGGAAAGAAGATGGTGGCGAGGAGATCGTCGCTGACCTGCGCGTCGACGATGGTGCCTGTCTCGCGCGCCGGTTCGTAGGTGATTTTCCGTTCAAAGGCGATGAGCGCACCGTGGCCGTCCTGCTGCATCTGTTCGATCGTGCGGATGACGATCTCGATGACCTCGGTCTGCTGGCGGCGTCCGCCGAGCAGCGGGCGGCTGCCCACTTCGGCAAAAATGCGGCGCAGTTCCGGCTGGAAAATAATGACGAGCGCGGTGATGAGAAACGCGGGCGAGGCCCTGAGTAGTTCTTCGATGACGGTCAGGCCGAGCGCGTAGGCGATGAGCGACATGAAGGCCAGTACCAGGCCGAAACCCGCCAGCACGCGCGCGCCACGCGTCCCGCGAAAGAGCTTCCACGTATAATAGATGCCCGTGGCGAGGATCAAGACCTCGATCAACGAACGCAGGACATCCACGGCAACCGGAAAATGTGCGTGCAGAAAGTTCATGCGATATCGGCCCCGCGTCCCAAGGCTCCGGCCAGCCGCGCCGCGCGCAGAGCCGCGGGCACGTCGTGCACCCGCCAGATCGCCGCGCCCCGCGCCGCCGCCCACATTTGGGCCAGCTCGTTTGTTATCTCCAAAAACTCGGAACCGCCAATTAATTTTAGGAAAGATTTTCGTGAAAGGCCCACGAGGATTGGACGCCGCAGGGAGCGAAAGGCTTCAAGATCCCGCAACATGGTCAGGTTGTGCGCCATCGTTTTGCCAAAACCAAAGCCGGGATCGCAGACGATCGATTCGAGCGCGATGCCGTTTTCATCCGCGCGGGCCAGGAATTTGGCCAGGAAGTCGGCGACTTCGCCGCTGACGTCATGGTACTTGGGCTCCTTTTGCATCGCGGCGGGCCGGTCGAGCGCATGCATCAGCACGTATCCGCAGCGAAATTGGGCCACGGCGGACCAGAGCAGGTGGTCCCATCGTCCGTCGCTGATATCGTAGATGATTTCCGCACCCTCTTTCAGCGCGGCGACGGCGACGGCGGCATTCCACGTGTC
>Ga0302319_10011360_pt1 | contig 16903 bp, 14 predicted proteins | sample Bog_T0_2_FD_203319 | JGI IMG/M metagenome (GOLD analysis project Ga0302319, IMG submission 203319) | Peat permafrost microbial communities from Stordalen Mire near Abisko, Sweden - Bog_T0_2 | ecosystem: Environmental > Terrestrial > Soil > Wetlands > Peat | place: Sweden: Abisko, Stordalen Mire...
TACTACTGTTTCGGCTGTCAGGCCAAGGGCGACGTACTGAAGTTCGTCATGGAACTGGAAGGCCTGACGTTTTTTGAAGCCCTGAAGGAACTGGCCGAGCGCAATGGCATCCCCATGCCCAAGCGCGCGCAGTACGCCGATGACGAGTCGCGGCTGCGCGAGGCGGTGTTTCAGATGCACGAGATCGCGGGGGAGAGTTTTCGCGCCAATCTTCGCGGGTCGATGGGCGAGGCGGCGCGCGGATACCTGGCCCGCCGCGGCGTCAAACCGGAAACCATCGAGCAATTCGGGTTGGGCTTCTCCGACCGTTCCGGGCGCGCGCTGCTGCGTCTGCTGGAGCAGCGCAATTTCACCGCCGCGCAAATCGAGCAATCGGGATTGGTGCGCAAGCGCGAGGCGGACGGCAGCTTCTACGATTACTTCCGCGGCCGCCTGATGTTTCCCATCCACAACGAAATGGGCAAGACGATCGGCTTCGGCGGACGCGGACTGACGGATGAGGATATTCCCAAGTACTTAAATTCTCCTGAAACGCCGATATATAAAAAGAGCAAGGTGCTCTTCAATCTACACCGGGCAAAGGAGGCGATTCGCAAGGAAGATCGCGTGGTTTTGGTGGAAGGCTACATGGACGCCATCGGAGTCACGGCCGCGGAATTCCGGGGCGTGGTGGCAAGTTGCGGGACTGCGCTCACTGCGGACCAGGTGCGCGCGCTCAAGCGGCATACCGATAAGATCGTAGTGAACTTCGACCCCGACGCTGCCGGCGCGAAAGCCGCGGAGCGGTCGATTCAATTGCTGCTGGAAGAGGGCCTGCAGGTCCGCATCGTGGAACTGGATGGCGGCCTGGACCCCGACGAGTATTGCAAGGAGCGCGGCGCGGAGGCTTACCGGGCGCGGCTGGATGCCGCTAAGGGCTACTTCCATTGGCTGGCGGACCGGGCGCGTTCGCAGTACGATCTGCGCACCACCGAAGGTAAGGTCGCCGTGTTGAAGTACCTGGTGCCGGCGGTGCAGCGCATTCCCGATAAGCTGGAGCGCATGCAGGTGGCCATCGAAGTGGCGGGCTATGTGGGCGTCGATCAGGCCAATCAGGGGACGGTGCTGGACGCGTTCAAGAAGTCGGTGGCCGACCGCAACGAGCGGCCCATGCAGCAACCGGCGGAAACGGTCCGCCCCGATGAAAAGGGACTATTAAGCGTTCTGCTTTCCGATATCGAGGGCCGCGATGAATTGCTGAGCCAACTGCCGCAAATCGAAATCCTGCAGCGCGTATCGATGCGGCGGATCTTTCAGGCAATTGTGGCGCTCCACGCTGCCGGCGAGCCGATCGCTTTCGATGCCGTGAACAGCCGCCTGGAGGAGGAGGACCAAAGCCGGTTGGCGATCGCGGTGCTGTCGGCGGACGGAGCAGGCTACGATTTCACACTGGAGTACGGCGTGCAATGCGTGGACAGTTTGCGGCGCTCCGACGGTCTGCTCCAGCGTCAGGAAATGAAGAAGCGCATCAAGGAAGCGGAGCGGGCCGGCAATTTGGCTGAGGCGCTTCGCCTGGCCGGCGAGTTGCAGAAGGCGGAGCGGCGGCCGGGCCGTTCCGGTTAGCGATCGCTTACCACAATTCGGCGGCGCGCCGTGGTGTACAATGATCTGGATTCTTCTCCCACCGGGAGTACGGGGCTGCAGTGGCGTTTGAGGACAAATACGACGGGCTTCAGAAGCTCGTGCAATTGGGTAAAGAGAAGGGCTACGTCTTATACGACGACGTAAGCGAAGTTCTGCCTGGAGACCTGCCGGGCGGCGCCGAACTCGATGACGTCCTCGCGGGGCTGGATACCGCCGGCATCGAGATTCTCGAAGAACCCAAGGATTTCGACAAGAAGATCGATGAAGCCGAGGAACTGCTGGACCTCGATCTGCCTGCCGGCATCGGCGAAAAAGTCAACGACCCGGTGCGCATGTACCTGCGGGAAATGGGTACCGTCCCGCTGCTCACCCGCGAAGGCGAAGTAGAGATCGCGCGGCGCATCGAGCGCGGCCAGAGCACCGTGCTGAAATCCCTCTCGCGCGCGCCCCTGGTGATTCAGGAAATCATCGCGATGGCGGACGAGATGGCCCGCGATACCATCTCCGCGCGCGACGTCATCCAGATTGCCGATCCCGTTCTGACCGACGAACTGGTGGAAGAGAAGCGCCAGGAATTTACGCTGGCCATTGATGAGATCGCCCGCCACTATCGCAAGATTCTGCAATGCCGCCAGAAGCTGCAGGCAATCCCGCGCGCCATGAAGCCCAAGCAGTACCGGCGCCAACTGTGGGAATTGGGCCGGCTGGTGATCCGCACGTCCCGGCTGATGCGGGCGGTGAAATTCCAGAGCCCGGTGATCCGCCACCTGATCGACCGCATCCGTGCGGCGGTGGAAGAGCTGAAGCCCCTGGAGCGCGAAGTCACGCGCATTCAAAAGAAGCTGGAGACATGGTCCGGCGGACGCGTGGAGGGGATGAGGGAACTGCGCAAGGAGCAGCGCACCCACGGCCAGCGTCTGCAGCAACTGGAGGAGGATTTCGGGGCGTCGGCGGCCGAATTGCGGCGCACGCTGGAGATCATCACCCGGTCCCACGAGGAAGCCGAGGCGGCCAAACGGGAACTGATCGAGGCCAACCTGCGCCTGGTAGTGAGCATCGCCAAGCGTTACACCAATCGCGGCCTGCAATTCCTCGACCTGATCCAGGAAGGCAACATCGGTTTGATGAAGGCGGTGGACAAGTTCGAGTACCGGCGCGGTTATAAGTTCTCCACGTATGCCACGTGGTGGGTACGCCAGGCCATCACGCGCGCCATTGCCGACCAGGCGCGCACCATTCGCATCCCGGTCCACATGATCGAGACGATTAACAAGCTGATCCGGACGTCCCGGCAGATGGTGCAGGAACTGGGCCGCGAGCCGACAAATGAGGAACTGGCCAAACGGCTGCAGCTACCGGTCCACAAGGTGCGCAAGGTTCTACGCGTGGCGCAGGAGCCGATCTCCCTGGAGACGCCTATCGGCGAAGAGGAAGAGTCGCACCTGGGCGATTTCATCGTGGATCAGAATGGCATCTCACCGTCGGACGCGGTGATCAATCTGAATTTGCGGGAGCAGACCGCGCAGGTACTGAAGACGCTCACGCCGCGCGAAGAGAAGATCATCAAAATGCGGTTCGGGTTGGAAGACGGCAGCGAACACACGCTGGAGGAAGTGGGGCAGAATTTCGCGGTGACGCGCGAGAGAATCCGGCAGATCGAGGCCAAGGCACTGCGCAAACTGCGGCATCCCAGCCGCAGCCATCGCCTGCGCGCGTTTCTGGAGAATGGAACGCGGGGCGGGTAGAAAAAGACAGGGGTCGAGCGCCGAACGGCTCTCGACCCCTGTCTTCGATGACTTAACTAATACTTACCAGCGAGGTTCGCGGCGTCCGCCGCCCCCGCCGCCCCCACCGCCGGGACGCCGGCCACCACCACCGCCGCCGCCACCGGGCCGTCCGCCGCCACCACCACCGCCGAAGCCGCCGCCGCCGCGACCGCCACCACCGCCACCGAAACCACGGTCCGGCTTGGGCCGCGCCTCATTCACATTCAGCGCCCGGCCGTCCATTGTATAGCCATTGAGAGCGGAAATCGCCTGATCCGCTTCCCCTTCGTTTTCCATTTCGACAAACGCGAACCCGCGCGAGCGGCCGGTGTCGCGATCCGTCATAATACGTGCGCTGTTCACTTGCCCGTACCGCTCGAACAGGCTGCGCACGGCTTCTTCCGTAACGTTGAAGTCGAGGTTGCCCACAAATATGTTCTTCACTCAATCCTCCTGACAATTTGAAAGCGGGCTCATCGGTGACGAAACGCATGCGGGACGACGGTGCCGTCGCTCAAGGAGACGATCTGCCGGATTCGCGGAAGCTATCAAACGCGCTCCAACTATACCACGGGCGGTTCGGCGGCGGCAAACGGTAACAACCGGGGACTGGGGGAGTGCCTGAAATGTCCATCTGATTGCAATTTGCAATAGTTCAGAACTCCTGATGTCGCCCCGGAATTTCAGAACTCCTGACGTCGTGGAATTTGGGATGAGCCCGTTTTCGTGGCGCTGGCACTCCTGCCTGCTGGGTCGAGACTCATCTCGACCCTCTTGGCGAGCGGCATCCACCGTCCCGGAGCGCCGAGAAGAGTCTCGGCGCCGCAGACACGAGTGTCTGCGCCACGTCACGGCTCAGGTCAATTTCCCCAACTATCCGAAATCCCCGGCCGACATCACGAGTTCTGAATTTCAGTCTGGCGGGGGAAATGGCAGGTGGGGCAGGCGGTGCCGCCTGCCCGCCCGCGCTGAATCAGGCGCGCTGCTTGAATAGGATCGAGCGCAGGCGAGCACCACCTGCCCCACCTGCGGGCTCACTGCAAATTCCACGACTTCAGGAGTTCTGTAGTTCAGGTGCGACGGCGCGCCTTCACTACTTCAATCAGGGTGGGCAGCAGCGAGAGGAAAACGATCGCCAGGATCACCTTGTCGAAATAATGTTTGACGAAGGGCGTACCACCCAGTTCATAGCCCAACATCGTCAATAGGAACACCGAGCCCACGCCGCCGCACACGCTGAATGGCAGGAATCGCAAATAAGGCATCCGGCCAACACCGGCCATGAACGCGGCGAAACTCCGCACAACCGGCAGGAATCGCGCGATGAGAATCGTCTTTCCGCCATACCGCTCATAGAATGCCTGGGTGCGGGACACATACTCCTGTTTGAAGAAGAGCGAATCCTTGCGGGTAAAGATGCGTGGACCGGTTTGCCGGCCCAGTAGGTAGCCCGTGGAATCTCCAACGATGGCCGCCAGCATGAGCACGGCGTTTACCAGCGCGATATTCGAGTGGCCCGCTCCGACGACTACTCCCACCGTAAACAGCAGGGAGTCTCCGGGTACGACGATCCCAACCAGCAGGCCGGTTTCGGAAAAGACGAGACCGAACAACGCGGCACATCCCGGCCAACTGGAGAGCAGCATACCCAGAAGCTGAATCAGTTTGTCCGGGTTGTACAGCGACCGGAGGAAATCGATGATCGTGTGCACCATTCGTTAGCTGCCCGTGTGGAAGCTCCCAATGATGCGCGTCACTACATCGGGGTGCAACTTGACTACGCCATCTTTCGTCAATCGCTCCACCAGGCCGATTTCGAATATGGTGTTGCGTTCGCGCGCCCTGTCTCCCTTCAGGGACTCGACGATCCGTCCGCGCTCCTCCGGCAGTTTCGACATGTCGGCTTCAGCGTGTTGCGCCACCTTGGCCACCACCGTCGCGTCCGGCATGGGAACCGGGTTGAGCACGGCGCCGGCCGGACTCTTGAAAGCGTCATCGAAATAGTTGGCCGACCCCAGGCCCTCCACGGTCGCCGCTCGCTTGAACAGTTCCGTGGTCTTGACTTCCAGCCCCATGGCCTTGGCAGCCTTGGCGAGGTCTCCGCCATTCGCTTTGGCGGAATCCACCAGTTCCTTCGCCTTCTCCTGCACCAGTCGCGAAAGCTTGCTGCTCACCATGGCGTCGTGAATCTTGGTCTTGACTTCGTCGAACGTGGCCGGGTGCGCCGGAACTATACCGGTCACCTCGGCCACCACAATCTTATTGGCGGCGGGCGAAACCGCTTGCGATACTTCACCCTTTTTCAGACTCGCGATAGCCTGGTCGAGGTCCGTGCTGACTCCCACTCCGGGCACCGCCTGTCCCGGCGCGACGCCGTCGGCACGCACCACTTCCATGCCCATGTCGGCGGCCACTTTCTCGGGATGATCCGGGTCCTTCTGCAGCGCCGCCTGCGCCTTGTCGGAGACCTTCTGCATGATCTCGTTGACGCGCAACTGCTTCCACTGTTTGGCGATATCGTCCTTCACTTCCGCGAAAGGCTTCAAACGCGCGTCTTCGTGGGCCAGAACCTGAATGATATGGTATCCATACTGGGTCTTCACGGGATCGCTGATGACCATCGGTTTGAGCGAGAAGGAAGCCTTCTCGAATTCCGCCACCATCTGCCCGCGAGTCACCCAATCCAGATCACCGCCCTTAGCGGCCGACCCGCCGGTGGGGCCCTGGTTGTCGTCGGAGTACTTTTTGGCCAGTTCGGCGAAGTCGGCGCCCGCGCGGAGTTGCTTCACCAGGTCTTCCGCCTTAGCCTTGATCTTGGCTTCGTCGGCGGCCGGTTTGCCCTGGGTCATCAAAAGGATATGGCGCTCGTGGATGCGCTCCGGAAGGCGGTAATTGGCCTGGTTCTGGTTGTAGGCCGCCTGTAAATCCGCGTCCGTGGGGTTGAGACCCTGTTCGATTTTGGCTCCATCGGCCACCAGCAGGACCAGGTTCTTCTGTTCCGGGTCCGTATAGCGGGCGGAGTTGGTCTTGAAGAACTGCTGCATCTCCTCCTGCGTCGGCTCGGCGTCCTTCTTGTACTTGTCCGGCGACACCTTCACGTACTGGAGCTGGATTTGGTCGTTCTTCTTGCGATATTCCTGTTCGATCTCCGCGGGGGTGACGACGGAGCCTTCGATGGCCACCTCGCGCAGCTTGCCGATCAACATGTTGCGTCTCAGTTCCGATTCGAATTCGTCGATGGTCACGCCCTGCTGCGCCAACATGGAGGCGTAGACGTCTTTGCCCACAAATTTGCCGTCCTGGAAGAGACCGCCATAGTTCGTGCGAAGGTCGTCCGCGATGTCCTGGTCGGACACTTGCATACCGAGCTTGCGGGCTTCGTACTCCATGGCGCGGTCGGTGATCATCTGGTCGATGATCTGGGGCACATAGTTGGGGATGATTTCGGCGGGGATCTGACGGCCCCTGGTTTGTGCCTGGATCAACCGGCGAGCTTCCGCCTCGGTGATCTCAGTGTCGCCGATCTTGGCCACGATCACGTCGCTGGCGTTCGAACCGGTGTTATAGTTCGGAACCAGGTACAGCAACATGGACGCCGAAACCATGAGCAGGATACCGCCCATGAGATATTTTTTGGTTTTCTCTCGATTACGGAACAGATCAAACATTTACGTGCGAACTCCTGTCGTCAAAACAAGGGGAAATACCAGTATAGGCCATGTTGGAGGACTGCTGCGGACGCCGGGTGCTTACACGGTTTCGGGGGGCACGTCTCTGAACGACCGCTCCCTCGCGGTCGCGGCTCTGTAAACACTTACAAGCATTGAGACGCCATTCTGAGCCGCGCGCGCCAGCAAGCGGTTCCTAACCAAAATCCCGAAACTGTTTAGGCACCCGCGGACGCCCGAGTGGGGCATGCTTTCCTGGCTTGCCCCGGCTCATTCCAACTGATTCGTCCCCGGCCGGTACGGGAACACGGGCGAGGGCGGGCGCACGCCCAGACCGCATTCGGCATGCACCGCGCGGACCGCGTTTTCCAGCCCGGCCCGCCGCACCACCACCGCAATCGTCAACTCGCTCGAGCCTTGCGCGATGGCGATCACGTTCACGTGCGCCCGCGAAATCGCCGTGAAAATGCGGCCCGCCAAGCCCGGCTTGCCCTGCATGTCCTCGCCGACCGCAGCCAGCAGCCCCACATCCCGGTCCACGTGGATGGGTTTCAAATAATGATGCGCCAGCTCCAGCACCAGCGCCGCTTCCAGGGCTTCCAGCGTCTTTGCCAACTCCTCTTCGCGCACCAGGAAACAGAAATTCTGCCGGTAGCTCGAACTGGAGAGCAATAGCAGTTCCACGTTGGCGCGCGCCACCGCATCGAGAGCCCGCGCCATCACCTGCACGCCGTTCAGTTCCGGACTGGCCGGCTCCAGCGCCACCAGCGCCACCTTATTCATGGACGCTACCGCGCGCGCGCCGCCGGCCACCGAAGGAACCGTGGGCACGATCTTCGTCCCCGGCTTTTCCGTGGCGAAGCTGTTCTTGCTCCACACCGGAATGTTCTTATCCACCAGTGGCGCCAGCGTCCGGGGGTGCAGCACCTTCGCGCCGTTGTAGGCCAGTTCCGCCGCTTCCGCGTACGTGATGGCGTCCAATACCTGGGCGTCCGGCACCAGCCGCGGGTCGGCGCTCATAATGCCATCCACGTCGGTCCAGATCCACAGTTCCGTGGCATCCAAGGCAGCCGCCAGAATCGACGCCGAAAAATCGGAGCCGCCGCGGCCCAAGGTGGTTGGACGGCCATCGGCGGTGGCGCCGTTGAAACCGGTGACTATGGGCAGCGTCCCCTGTTTCAGCAGGGGAAGCAGACGCGCGCGCGCCTTCTCGCCGGTGGGCTCCATCAGCGGCGACGCGTTGCCGAACATGGCGTCGGTCACCACCACGTCGCGGGCATTCACGGCTTCGGCCGGCGTGCCGGTTACCGCCAGGTATTCGGCAAACAACGTAGCCGAGAGCCATTCGCCGGTGACCACGGCTTCATCCACGGAGCGCGGCGGACGGTCGCCCAGCATGGCCATGCCGTTCACGATGCGCTCGAACTCTCCGATCAGCTCGGCCATGCGGGCGGTCACTTTGGGCTGGCTGGCCTCCGGGAGCAGGTCGCGGCAGGTCTCTTCATGACGGCTGCGCAAGTTCGCCAGGTTGGCCTCCACCGCGGCGCGGTTGCCGGATTCGGCATGCCGCATGGCGTCCAGCAGCAGGTCGGTGATTTTCGACATGGCCGAAACCACCACCACCACGGGACGCTTCGCCTGTTCCTGCTGCACGATGCGCGCGGCCACACGCATGCGTTCGGCCGAGCCCATACTGGTGCCGCCGAATTTCATGACGAGCAAATCCTCGAAGTCACTCATGGCTCTGGTACTCCTTCCCGTTGGTGACGCGGGCGCGCAGCATCTTCAGGATGGCCTCCGCCACTTCGTCCTCGCTGAGATGCGTGGAATCCAGATAGACGGCGTCCGGCGCCTGTGCCAGAGGCGCGTCGGCGCGGGTGCTATCGCGCTGGTCGCGCTCCTTCATCTGCGCCGCCAGCACGCTCTCGGAAGTCTCGACGCCCTTGGCCCGCGATTCCAGCAGACGCCGGCGGACCCGCTCTTCGACGCTGGCGTCCAGGAATACTTTGAGATCGGCATCCGGGAAGACCACGGTGCCGATGTCGCGGCCTTCCATCACCACGCTGACCTTTTGCCCGATTTCGCGCTGTTTGGCCACCATGGCGCGCCGCACGCCGGGGATCACGGCGATCCTGGAGGCGCCGTTGGTAACCTCGGGCGTGCGGATGGCCGCGGTCACATCCTCGCTATTGAGCTGGATACGTCCCGGGGCGAGCTCGATCTGGGACGCGAGGGCGAGCTGTTCCATGCGGTGGGAATCGCCGAAGTCCACGGCCTGCCGGACGGCCCATAGGGCGACGGCGCGATACATGGCGCCGGTGTCGATGTAGGTGAAGCCCAGCCGGTCGGCCAGACGCCTGGCGATGGTGCTCTTGCCGGCGCCGGCCGGGCCGTCGATGGCGACTACGATGCGTTTCGGTTTGTTTTCAGCCAAGACTTAGAATAACAAGTGGCATGAGTCCCCACGAGTTCGACCGCCTGGTGACGGCGGCTTACGCCCGCATTCCCGCGCGCTTCCGCAAGCGCCTGAAGAATGTCGCGCTGATTGTGGAGCCCGAGCCGGGCGCGGCGCAACTGGCGCGCGGCCGGGTGCCGCCGGGCAGCACTCTGCTGGGACTCTACGAAGGTCGCCCATTGACCCAGCGGAGCGTGTTCGAGTCCTTCGCCATGCCTGACAAGATCACGATATTCCAAGGGCCTCACGAGCGGCTGGCGCGGAGTCCCGAGGATCTCCCACGGCTGGTGGCGGACACGGTGTGGCATGAGGTAGCGCACTATTTCGGCATGGACGAACTGCAGGTGCGCGCGGCGGAGCGGAAGCGGCGGGTGCGGCGGTAGCGCCGAATGCCAGAAGCTACCTGTCAAGAATGATCAAACCATCCCCGGAGCTGGACAACTCAGCGATACGGATCGCATGGCGCCGAAGCACGTCGGCCGCAAGGCCGGTTGGATAATCGCAAGAACGGAGAATGACGATCTTCGCGCCGGGGATCTGCCGAACCAGAGATTCGAAATCGCTGTCTGTCGAGACCAGGATGAAGTCGCGAGCGGCGGCGTAGTCCAGGATCCGGCGGTCGCCGACACCGGCAAGCCCATTTCGAATGCGCTTTCGGATTCGGGGAATAGGTCTCGCAACAGCAGAACCAGCATCGGCGATAGGCTTTCATCAAAGAGGAGTTTCATCCTCTGGAGACTTGGTTCCCCGAAGCCAATTCGGCGGCATAAGCGTATACGGCGAGCAAGTCATCCGGTTCGAGTTGGGGATAATCGGCCAGGATTTGCTCCTGGGATGCGCCACCCGAGAGCCACTCCAGAATCTCTTGAACAGTGATCCTGTGGCCGCGAATGCACGGCTTCCCGAACCGCACGTCAGCATTGATCATGATTCGCTCCAGGAGTGAATCATGGGCTGCCGGCATTTTCGCCCCCTTGAGCCATTGTAGACCGCTGTTGAGCCGATCGGTTAATGGGCGAAATGAGCGTTTCCCGCCAAAGTGGGTAGAGCGCTCGATCTCCGAGTGGCGCGTGACTCGACCAAAAGCAGCCACTTCGGTGAGTCGGCGACTTCTCGTTCATGGGCTTGGCTCTGCATAGGTAGACAATCGCGTGTCGCTCGAAAAGCGGTAGTTTGTTCAAATGAAGCGCTGGACCACTACGCTACCAGTGGGGCGGCGTCCCGTGGTCAAGGGGCATCAACCTCATTGAGGTCGCCCAACAAACCCGTCGGAGATGATCCGAACGGAAGGGAAGATCTCGCAGAAGTGTGATGGTCAGGAAGGCGGAATGAGTACCCAAAGTCGTTTAGCCCCCGTCCTTCCGGAGGGGGTGTGCATCGCCATGCTGCTGACGAAGAAAATGGGACGGCCATCGGCGTCTATTGCAAACGGCGTCATCGAGCCGAACGGCAAGCCTGGGAAGCGTTGGGAATGGGTCGATAGGCTGCCGATTCGCCCGATCGAGGCAAGGGTACGGGAGCGTTCAGCCAGGGGAAGGCTCGGGCACGTCTTAGCTCGTGGGTCCAGGGGGGCGTGTTGTCGAGTAGGCACGAGTCAATGGTAGCGGAGACAAGCAGGGAGCGATACCTGAACTGGCTGAACGCCGCAGGTGATGTATTGAGCCAACTACATTCCGGTACACCGGAGCAATTCGAGACTCAGAATAGACGGTTGGCGTTCACGCTAGCGCAGTTACCCTGTGTTATCTTACACTCCAATTATGGTTGACCTAACATCCGCGCTTACAGTCGCTTCGTCGGTTGGGCTATCAGTTCCCACTGCTGTTTGGCTAACGAAGAAGTTTGTATCACATCGCCTCAGCAAGGACCTTGAGGCATACAAGGACAAATTGAACCGAGATCGTGATGAATGGCAAGCAGCGTTACGCGAGCGGGTCGAGTCAGCATTGGGTACGAAATCGGCTGAGCGTGATTACGAATTCTCCGCTCGCAAGCGACTATACACGGCGATAGGCCCTCTTCGTTTCCAACTGGTGCTGGCTTGTCGGGATTACAGTAACCGTATTAAGCGGCATGCGAGCAAGCCTTTCCCCACCGAGATCGACGGATACTACGGCTGCTCGTTCCTGTACCGAATTCTGCGGCCGTTCGCAGTTTCGGACTTGATTGAACGCCAAATGGCGTATGCTGATTTCTCCGTTGATCCTGGTGCCGTAGCGGTGCTGCGATTCCGGCGCGCCAGTTTTGAGGCATGGACGGGCGGCGGTGTGGTTCTTGATCATCCAGATGCCGACTGGCACACGCAGGCACAACACGTGTTCAGCGATAAGCTTCGATGTGCGTCAAACACCCTAATCATGAATGACGGCAGAGATCGGATCGCATATGCCAATGAATTCCAGAGTTTTGCGGGCAATTCTGAGAACCGCGACCGCCTGCACCCATTTCCGCGCCTTCTCAAGGCCTTTACATTTGCCGCCAAGCCGATCCTATGGATTCGCATGGTTTGCTTCGGCCTTCTTTGCAACGACTACGTGCGAGCGGAGGGGCCCAAAATAGGGTTCCACCAGCCAGATTTTCTCGTGAAGGATCTACTTCAGACGTGTCCTGACCCATAGCTCACGGAGAGGCTTGAGGAATACGCTAAGGCGATCGTAGACGTCGCGGCATCTGAGCTGTAGAACATCTCGCGCCGGTTGACTTCCGCCGCTTACGAAGACACTCCAGCAGGATGCTGCGAAGTCTTCGCTGGCGTTACTTGTTGAAACAAAAGAGCGTCTCTACGTTTCAGACGCCCATGCGAGGAACCGATACCCAACAAAGTTCGATGTTCAGTTACCTGTCACCGGAGCGTGTGCCTTGTCTCCAGTTGGAGAAATTCTCTCCGATCATTCCAGACCTTCATTACGCCCGCGCGCTTCAGGAGCGATAGATGGCACGGCGCTTTGGAAGGCACGAGGCTCGCTTCGGCCGAGTGGTCGGCCACTCGGAAAATGGCAGCACCGGGCTCCCGCTTTTACGAAGTCGGATCCGGGTTGCGATTGAAAGCAAAAAGGCTAGTCTGTAGCAAGAGTGAAATGCGCTGTTCAGAGTGTTCACTGCGGTTGCGGGTGGTAGCGGCTTGCCAGCGTAATCATGAACATCATACTGGCGACCACACGAGAAGACCGGCTTCCTCGCCGGGGATAACCCGGGCCTACCGGGCGCAGCGGAAAGGCGCTGTGAGCTTCGTGGCGTGGTTGCTACGGCATCCGGAGAGCCAAAGGTAGACGGTGAAAGGCGGTGAGTTTTCAGGCTTGTTGCGGCTAGTCTCACCCGGAACGGCATTTTGAGTACATTCGGAGCGGTGCAGTCCCTGCCACCAACGATTCAATTGCATGTCGGCCGCATGGAAAGGGGGGTGAACTTCCTCCAAGTGGACGACAAACGCCCGTTTGTTCCTTTTGCCCTCCTCGGATCGGCGCGGCCCGCAATGGGAACCGTAAGCGGGAGTAATCCGATCCCGCTACGCGGCCGTTTCAAATAAGTTCCAGCCGGAGTTGGCGGCCGATTGCCACCGCGGCGCGTTGAAGGGTGTGCAATGTAACACTGGTGTTGGTGGGGTCGAGCAAACGGTCGAGCGCTCTACGGCTGGTTTGCATGCGGATGGCCATCGCCGCCTTGGTGAGGCGATCCCTCTCCATGGCGGCCTTGATCTGATCGGCGAGGATCTGTTTGACGGCCTGTTCCTGGCATTCTTCCAGATCTGCGTTCATCGGCGTTCATCGGCGGCCAAGAATGTTTTTGCCTGGACGCGAGGTGAGATCACCCCGATTCCAAGACCTCAGGAGTTCGGAGACTCATCTCGGCCCTCTTCGAAAGCGGCGGCAGGCGTCTCGGCGAGGCGGACTGAGAGTCTGCGCCACGACGCCTGGTGGGAAGTTATTCTTGCGCGACTGCTAAGAACCGCTTGCTGGCGCGCGCGGCTCGGAAAACGCTGCGACGATCCACGGGACTTGTTACCGAATCGGGCCCAGAGGGCACCCCGCCAGGGAGCGGTTTCTTGAGTTCCGCGACAGAAACTCCGGTGCGGTCCGGTTAGAACTGCCCCACCAGCGCGCCCGCTTTGGCCAGCGCGGCTTCCACTTCGTCCTTGCCCAGGTCCGTACTGATAAACAATTCCTGCCGTGCGCCTGCGCTCAGCGCGATGGCCTTCCAGCCGTTTTGCGTCGGCACGGTAATGCGCACCCTGACCTTGCCTTTGGCATCGCGCACCGGGCGGATGACACCGGGAATCACCGATCGGATCGCCGGATTGGCAGCCAGCAAGGTCTCCAGAATACCCCGCACGCCATCGATAATGCTGTGCTCCACCTTGAGGCGGTCTTTGGCCGTTCGCAGCCGCATCTACTCCCCGCCCTCGCCGCCGCGTAGCGGAACGAAACGGCATAACGTAGCCACGCGCGAGTCGATCCGGCCGCCGCACTTCCACAGGGAACGCAATTCCTGGTCATCGCCCGCGCCCACGGGAATCACCAGGCAGCCGGGATCGTCCAGTTGCTCCAGCAGGGCGGCGGGGATCTCGCGCGCCGCGGCCGCGACCGAGATGGCCCGGTATGGAGCCAGCGGCGGATAGCCGAACCAGCCGTCGCCTTCCACCACCGTAATATTCGCGTCGCGCCCGGTGCGCCGCAGATTTTCGCGCGCCAGTTGCGCCAGCGCGGGGATCAGTTCCATGGCCACCACCCGCGCGGCCAGTTGCCCCAGCACTGCGGCGGCGTATCCGCAGCCGGCGCCCACCTCCAGCACGGTTTCGGTTCCGGTGAGCTGCAGCAGTTCGGCCATCAGCGCGGTCATGTAGGGTTGGGAAATCGTCTGGCCGTAGCCCAAGTGGGTGGGGTTATCGGCGTAGGCCACCACGCGCGATTCCGCCGGAACGAATTCCTCGCGCGGAATCCCGCTCATGGCGGCCAGCACGCGCTCGTCCCGAATACCGCGCCGGCGCAGTTGCACATCCACCATCTTGCGGCGTTCTGTAAACCAATCGGGAATCACGTCTGCCCAATTCTATAATAAATGTGATGCCATATCAGGTTACGCTCATCCCCGGTGACGGAATTGGACCCGAAGTGGCCGAAGCCACCGTCCGCGCGATCGACGCCGCCGGCGTCAGCATAGAGTGGGAACGCGTGGAGGCCGGCGTGCGCGCGCTGGCCGAATACGGCCAATTGATTCCCGACGATGTCTACGCCTCGCTGGAAGTGACCCGTGTCGGCCTCAAGGGCCCCACGGCGACGCCCATTGCCGGCGGCCACCAGAGCATTAACGTGGCGCTGCGCAAGAAACTGGGACTCTATACCAACTTTCGTCCGGTGCGCATGCTCCCCGGCCTGAAGACCCGTTTTCACGATGTGGCCATCGACCTGGCGATCTTTCGCGAGAACACCGAGGATCTCTACTCCGGCCTGGAACACGAGGTGGTCCCGGGCGTGGTGGAGAGCCTCAAAATCATCACCCGCCATGCCTCCATGAAAATTGCGCGGGCGGCTTTCGAATACGCCCGGCGTGAAAGCCGGCGCAAGGTGACGGCCATCCACAAGGCCAACATCATGAAGCTGAGCGACGGCCTGTTTCTCAAGTGCTGCCGCGAAGTGGCGTCGGAGTTTCCCGACATCGTTTACAACGAACTGATTGTGGACAACGCCTGCATGCAACTGGTGATGCGGCCGGAGACGTTCGACCTGCTGGTGCTGCCCAATCTGTACGGCGATATCATCTCCGATCTGACCGCGGGCCTGGTGGGCGGACTGGGGATTGTGCCGGGCGCCAACATCGGCGACCACCACGCCATTTTCGAAGCGGTTCACGGGACCGCGCCGGATATCGCCGGCAAGGGATTGGCGAACCCCACCGCGCTGATGCAGTCGGCGGTGCTGATGCTGGCCCACCTGGGCGAGCGCGACGCTTCGGTGCGGTTGCACAACGCCATCTACCGGGCTTATGCCGAGGGGCGTCATCTGACCGGCGATGTGGGCGGGAACGCGTCCACGGGGGAATTTACGGACGCGGTGATCGGGCATTTGGAGTAGCTTACCGTCCTCCGTACCGATGATATGACCGGAGGTATTGACAATTGGTATACTACTAGTGCCATGAACACTGCTATTTCCGTGGACGACCAACTTCTTTCGGAGGCGCGCCGGGGGGCGTCCAAGACGCTTGTTTTCACCACGCCGCGCTATTCGTCTGCCTTGTTTTGGACAGCAGTGTTTCGGACAAGACTTTCACTACCCTAAATCCACACCCGCGCTACGTTCTGACGCTCACGCCCCTAGGGCGGCACCAAGGCGTCGCAAAGAACAGCGCGACCGTTATCACGCTTGTCAATCTCGGTTGACGTAGGGCTGTCGCCGGGGAGCCTTGCCAAGTGCGTGGGCTCCTCCAGGTCGGACTCGATGAACGCGCGGACCGTGTTAAGCTTGCGCAGAGTCTTATGTCACGTCTCCCGTCGCACCCGATCGGAGGCTCTCCTTCTCAAGCACACAGCCGAGGTCAGCCCCTTGGTGCCAAGTGATGCTCTACAACTTCAATCACTCTACCTGCTGATCGAATCGGTCCGGCCGGACACCAAGCACCCTCGGGATTCCAATGATCCTGCTCATGCTGACGGCGCAGGAGGGTCGCCTACCGATTGACACCGACGCTTCGCTGAACACGGGCCGGGCAAGCTGCGCAAGGCCGCAGCGGTGGATTTGTGTGCCTGACCGGCGAAACTGGGGCCTCTGCCGGCGTCAAAACCGGCGAAAATGCCGCTCTCTTAAACCGGCGCTGACAGTTCCGCTATCGAACGCGTGGTCACGGCCCTGAATGACCAATCCCCCAGTGCTGCTCAAAGGGTCGAGAGCAGTTAAAGCCCCACGTCCGAAAGACTCCGAGAGGGCGAATAGGAAACGACTACGGGACTTCTTTCGCTACGCGAGGGAATCGTCATCTGAGAGTGCGAAGAAGATCGCTGGGCTGAACGGTGCCAATGTTTCGGAAGGACTTCAGCTTTCGCAGATGGCGATCGCCGGAAACGATCAGCTCAGCTCCGCCGGCTAGGGCGCATTCCAAAATCCGGTCATCCGTGGGGTCTTCCGCAATCACTCGCAAGTGGATCGTAGGGCTGATGATCTCGGCAACCTTGGCTACGAGTTTCAGTTGTGCCACGATTTCGGCTTCCTGCCATTGCAGGACATCCCGGAGTACGTGTGCGACTTCGTGCAGGATAGCGGGAGAAACGAGCAGAACGAAATTCCGGTTGACAGCCTTCTGCCAAATCCGAAAAGGCGGGCCTAACGGATGAGTAAAGGCGGAGAAGTAGACGTTGGTGTCAAACACCACTCTAAGCTTGTTTGCGGGCGCGGTAGTCA
>Ga0302319_10011362_pt1 | contig 16902 bp, 15 predicted proteins | sample Bog_T0_2_FD_203319 | JGI IMG/M metagenome (GOLD analysis project Ga0302319, IMG submission 203319) | Peat permafrost microbial communities from Stordalen Mire near Abisko, Sweden - Bog_T0_2 | ecosystem: Environmental > Terrestrial > Soil > Wetlands > Peat | place: Sweden: Abisko, Stordalen Mire...
TGGTGCGCAGCGGGCAGATCACCAAAGAAAGCGCCATGGAGCAGGCCAGTTCGCCCAATGAGATTGATTTGGGTTTGAAAGGTATTTCTTCTTCCCGGTCTTCGGCCCAATCCCTGATGTCCCAGCTCGAAGGCGATCAGCAAAAAGAACGGGTTGCAGGCTGGATGAGGCGCGCTCAGGATTATTTTGAGAAACGCCGTTATGACGAGTCCCGCGCCGAATTGAAACGGATTCTTTTAGAGCTGCCTGAACATCAAGAAGCCAACTTTCTGATGTCTCAACTAAGAGAGATGGACACCAAAACCGAGAAAAAGAAGGATGCTTCTTCCTTCGTGAAAACGGCTCTTCAAATGTATCGGGAAGGAAAGGCGCAGGCTTCTATTATCGAATTCCAAAAAGCTTTAGAGGTCGATCCGGAAAACAAACAGGCTCAGGCTTACATCAAGGCCATTCAAGGCGAAATGGAAAACCAGGGAAAAGCCCTGCAGTTTTATCAAGCGGCAATGACTTATAAACAGCAGAATGATTTGCCGAACGCTTTAGCCAACATTGAGCAGGTTTTGGCGTTGGACCCGAATCATGAGCAAGCCAATATGTTGATCCGGGAAATTAAAAAAACCCTTCAACAGCAAAAAGCGCAGACCAAGGCGAACGCGTTTAACCAGGGAGCGATTGACGCTTACAAAGCGGGGGATTTGCTGGGAGCTTTGGTATTGTGGGATAAGGCGTTTGAAGTTAATTCGGATTTGACCGAAGTTTCTAAATATATTCAACAGGGGATCAGCCAGATTCTTTCCGTTGGTGTGGACGGACTGGAGTCCAATCCGGATAAGACCGCTATTTTGGGTATGTTCGAACAGGGTATCCGCAGTTACGTCAAAGGGGATTTTCAGTCTGCGGCGGAATCTTTCAAAAGGGGTTTGTCTAAAGCCGACGGAAATGTTTACCTCAACGCCTATCTTCAAAAAGCCGTTCAAATGGAAGAAAACCAAGTACAGGAGATCTATAACGAAGGCCTTCAATTGCTGCAATCGGGAGAATTGGCGCAGGCCCAAAAACAATTCACCAAGGTTTTAAGACTTTCGCCGGGACATCCGGACGCGATGCGTCAATTAGAGGCGGTTAAAGCCGAGGTTCAAAAATCCTCAGAGAAAATGTACGCGGAAGGCAAACAATATTTTGACGCTAACGATATGGATAGAGCCATTCGAATTTGGTCTGGTATATTGGAAATAGATCCGACTAACGATAAGATTCAAAAGAAAATCGAAGAAGCGAAAATTAAGAAAAATACGCTGAAGGACATTTTTTCAAAAATAAGCTAAAAAATAATTAGAATATTTAGGGGTGAAAATGAAAGGTTTAATTTTTTTAGGAGTTTTGGTCGCGGCGCTTTTAGTGGTGGCCTTGAATCCTCATCTGGCTGCGGATCAAATTGTAAACTGGGTGAAACAAAACCCTAAATACGCGTCAGCGCCAGAGTTGTTATTTGATACGGGCCGGGTTTGTCAGTTTTTGACGGATGGTGACACGGCTATAGAGGTTTACAACGATCTTTATCAACAGTATCCGACCGAAGATGCGCTCTGTGCTGAGGCTATGTACCATTGCGGAGAGATAAAAGCGGATTCTGGTTATATAAAGGTGTTTCGGATGCAGGCACTTCCGTATTTACAAATTATTTTAGATCAATATTCGGATCAACCGGAATGGGTTGCGAAGGCACAAGCACTTATGAATGAGGTGAATGGAAAGTGATCATTCTTAAAAATAAAATGACTTTTGTCAGGCTGTTTATGACCGGATTAATTGTTTTTTTCTGTTCCTCGTTTTTGAGAGCCGATTCCATGGACGCGGTAAAAGATCGTGCCGCGCTGACACCGGCGACGAGCGAAGATGAAGAAGCGGTAGAACAAGATAAGGCGACGGCGGATGATGAGGATCAAAATACCATTGATGATACAAAAGATACCGGTGTCAATAAAAATGACGTTAACTTCAGTTATTTTCTGACTAGCGGCTATGCGGCCAATGATATTTCCGGTATTCCCTCGATTGGTAAAGTGTCGGGCACGCCCGAATTAGATGGAAGTTTAAGCACGGCCAAAGCTCTTTTTATAGCTGTCCCGAATAACAAAATAAAATTGAACCCAGGTGAAAAGCTTATTGTGTTTGGAGACGGCGGACCCTTACTTGAAAAAAACTCCGGGTTTAATAAAAGATTTATCAAAAACCTGGCGATTTTGAAAGTTCGTGAAGGCGAGGGAAAACGCTATCTGGCTGACGTGATGACTTCGTATGATGACATTCCCCTGGGCAGCCCGGTCAAACTGCTTTCGGGGGAAAAGGCTATTTGGGACAAAGCCAAGGTCGCTAAAGAATTTCCGACAAAGCCGATTAAATGTTATGTCGCGGGAGGGGAACGGGGCAGAGATAACTGGAACCAAACTGATTATGTGATATTAACCGCGGGTACCAAACAAGGTGTGGTGGAGGGATTGATTTTTCAACTTTGGGAAGTTCCGTGGGATAAAAACATTAAATTAGATGGTGTCGCTCGCGGGTTTGCGAAAGTTTTTTACGCAGGAGGCAGCTATTCTCTCGCCCGTATTCAAGAGGGTTCTGATTCTATTTTTAGTGGTTTTGAAGCCATCTATAATCCCTGATCTTGCCCGTTACTTTTCGAGTTCTATTACATGAATCAACGATTAACTTTACTTGCGCTTCATTTAACCGCTGTGGTAGGTCCTCGCCGGCTGAAATCCATCAAATCGGTATTTCCCTCTAATTTGTCCGATGTTTTCGGAATCACGGAAGATCAATTGGCCGAATTGGAAAATTGGACTCCCGCCAGCGCCAAAAAAGTTCTGTCATTTAAAGATCCCCAGGAACGAGCCGAGCAAGAAATTCAAAGGGCTGAAAGCAAAGGAATCGACGTTTTAATCGAGGGTGATGATAGTTTCCCTAAAGTGTTTGAAAATATTTACGACCCGCCTTTTGTTTTGTGGAAAATTGGCAATTATTTGCCCGAAGATGAAAAAGCGATCGCTGTCATTGGATGCCGCAGACCCAGCGCTTACGGTAAACAGGCGGCCTTGAAATTGGGAGAAGATATCGCCAAGGCCGGTTATACGGTTGTTTCGGGGTTAGCCCGGGGAATTGACTCCATCGCGCATCAGGGCGCTTTAAAATTTTCAAAAGGACGAACAATCGCCTTTTTAGGCAGCGGACTTTTAAATATGTATCCGCCTGAAAATAAAAAACTGGCATCCGAAATAGCCTCCCGCGGAGCGGTTTTCAGTGAATATCCTCTTTTTTCTAAACCCTTAGCAATGCATTTTCCACAGCGGAACCGTTTGATTAGCGGGTCTTCGAAGGGAGTTTTGGTGGTTGAAGCTAATAAAGACAGCGGTTCTTTTATCACGGTGGATCATGCCATTGACCAGGGTAAACCTGTTTTCGCGGTGCCGGGCCCCATCCATCAAAAACAATCCGAAGGGGCTCACGCGCTAATTCAGCAGGGCGCCAAATTGGTTACGGGCGTTGAGGATATTTTTCATGAGATTCAGGACGTGCACGCGCAGACTATTTTTAAATCACGAGCAGTGTTTGTTCCGCTCTCTGAAGAGAAACTTTCAAATGAGGAAAAAACGATTTTAGATCATCTGGCTTATACGCCGGTGCATATTGATATTTTAGCCCGGATGGCAGGCATTCAACCCCGCAGGCTAAACGAGTTGTTGTTATCCCTGGAGCTTCAAGGATTTGTCCAGCAAGCTCCTGGACACTGTTATTTCAAAGTTTAATTAAAAAGTAATTTGGCTGCTGGTGTAATTGCCGTTGGCATCGGTCGCGGCCGAACTTTGGGTTGAGCCTAAAGAATAGTTAAACGTGCATGGAGCGCTGAAAGTGACTGTGAAATCGACCGTATCATGTTTACCGGTTTGAAAAGTCCAAGTCCCCGGATTTGATGGAACGGAAGTGCTGCGAGAAAAAGGTGTGGAAGTATAAGGGTTGGTGGAAAGATCGGTAAAGGTACCGGAAGTCAAAAGATTGAGCTGGGGGGGGGCTATGGTAAAAGTCTGCGTTACGGTTGGATTGGATATGGTCGGGCTTTGAGTGCAGCCGCAAATGGCAAACAGAAGGGTCAAGCCGAATAATATTTTCATTTATGGAAGCATCCATTTATTAAACATAAACTCATTGTAACGATTTGTGGTGGTTGCGCAAATAGTTTAGGTAGGGTTTAAATTTAAAAGTGATGTTTGCGGTTAAGACGTTTCGCTCCTTTGGGTTCAAAGCGTGTGGAAACCTTGACAAAGCTAAAATCCATGCCTATTCTTGCGACGGTATAAAAAAGCCCCTTTTTAAAGCGAAATCGACTCTAAATAAAATTTTGGAGATATTTGTGGCCAAAGCTAAGGCGAAAAAAGCTGAAAACCTCAAGAAACTAGTCATTGTTGAGTCTCCCTCAAAAGCGAAAACCATCAACAAATATCTCGGATCTGATTATTTGGTTTTGGCCTCCAAAGGCCACTTGATCGATTTACCCAAAAGTAAACTGGGAGTTAATCTCGAGGACAACTTCGCGCCGCAATATATTCCGATCCGCGGAAAAGCTTCCATTATTAAAGAACTCAAAAAAGCCGCTCAAAAGTCCAGCGCGGTTTACCTGGCCGCTGATCCGGACCGTGAAGGGGAAGCGATCGGCTGGCACATTAAAAACTTTTTATCGGTATTACCCAAAATTCCAGTTATTTATCGTTTGAGACTCAATGAAATAACCAAGCCGGCCATTGAAGAGGCGATTAAGTCGCCGACCGAAGTTGATTTGAATATGGTTAACGCCCAGCAGGCCCGCCGGGTATTGGACCGGCTGGTGGGTTATGGAATCAGTCCGCTTTTGTGGAAAAACATACGCCGGGGTTTGTCCGCAGGACGGGTCCAGTCAGTGGCACTGCGCCTGATCTACGAACGGGAAAAAGAAATCGCGAGTTTCATACCGGTTGAATATTGGAGTTTGGAAGCGGATTTTATTACCGAAGCTAAAAAGACCATTCGTACCAAATTGGCCAAGATTGACGGTCAAAAACCCGAACTTAAAACCCAAGCCGAAACCATGGCGCTGGTAGAGAGGGTTAAGAACGCCGCTTTTAAAGTGTCGGCTGTGTTACATCGGGATAAATCCAAAAAACCGCCTATGCCTTTTACGACTTCGAAATTGCAGCAGGAATCCTATAAGCAGCTGAGGTTTGGGGCTCGAAAGACGATGTCAATCGCTCAAGGCCTTTATGAAGGTATTGAAATCGGCGAAACAGCTCCCGTAGGGCTGATTACGTATATGCGTACGGATTCCAAGCGTATTTCGCCTGACGCAAAGGCGGAGGCTGCCAAGTTTATTCAAGAAACCTATGGCGAAAAGTATTTGAGCCAGGGCGAACGGGATACGGCCAATAAAAATAAAATTCAAGACGCGCATGAGGCCATTCGGCCGACTTCGTCTTATAGAACACCTGAATTGATGAAGTCGTTCCTTACACCCGAACAGTTCAAACTTTACCAGTTGATTTGGGAAGATTTTATGGCCAGCCAGATGAGTTCGGCCCAATACCGTGAAACCAGCGTCGAAGTGATGGGCGACAATGTGACGTTTAGGGCAACGGGTACGGCCACGGTGTTTGACGGGTTTACAAAAGTTTATGAAGAAGCGGCCGATGAAGATAAAAAGGCTCATGGCGAACCAGGCGGGGATGAAGAACAAACTAATCGAGTAACTGCCAATAAACTCAATGGTATCGCCGAAGGTCAGACAATGATCTGGAAAGAGCCTGTTCCTGAACAACATTTTACTCAACCGCCTCCACGCTTTACAGACGCTTCGATGATCAAAACACTGGAAGAATTGGGCATTGGACGTCCTTCGACTTATGCGCCAACCCTTGAAACCATTCAAGCCAGACGTTATGTAAAAAAAGAAGCTGGCCGGTTTTTTTTAGCCGAATTAGGTAGTTTGGTTCTTGAAATTCTCATGAAGAATTTCCCGGTCATTTTGGATTATGCTTTTACGGCTAAAATGGAAGGTCAGTTGGATCAGGTTGAGTCCGGCGAAATCGAATGGCACAACGTCATTGGAGAATTTTACGCGCCTTTTAAAGACAGTTTGGCCGAGGCCGAAAAGCTGATAGCCGAGGATAAAAGTAAATTTGAGCAGGTGACTACCATTCCCTGTGAAAAGTGTGGCTTGATGATGATCGTCCGGTGGGGTCGGTTCGGAAAATTTATAGCCTGCTCCAATTACCCCACCTGTAAAAACGCCAAGGGTTTAAAAGAAACAACGGATGGCTCCATTCAAATTGATGATACAACCACCGACGAAAAATGCCCGAAATGCGGCGGCGCGATGATGGTGAAGGCAGGCCGGTTTGGTAAATTCTTGGCCTGCTCCAATTATCCCGAATGCAAAAGTACGCAGGGGATTTCACTTAAGATTCCTTGCCCGCTTGGCTGCGGCGGCGAAATAGTTTCCCGTGGATCGCCCCGCGGAACTTTTTACGGCTGTAATAAATATCCGGATTGTAAATTTGTTTCTTGGAATAAACCGATCCAAAGGGCTTGTCCCCAGTGCGCCTCTTCTTATTTAACAGAAAAATATACGAAGACTTTGGGCGCACACATCTCTTGTCCCAATAAAGAATGCGACTATAAAGAGTTTCCGAATAAGGAAGAAGGCGTACCGGCGGCTCCGCCACCTGCCTCCCCCATGGGATTTGGGGGATTTGATTGAAGGACCCTGTTCAAAAAGCGCAGATTCTCATCGAAGCTTTTCCTTATATTCGACAATGGTACGGGGCGACAGTGGTAGTCAAATACGGCGGTAGTACCCGTTCGGGCGCGGAAGAACTTAAAAGAACTTTGCAGGACATTGTTTTGATGAAGTTTGTGGGCATGAGGCCTGTGGTGATTCATGGCGGCGGCAAAGATATTACGGCTTTGACTCAAAAAATGGGGATTCGTTCCCACTTTGTTGACGGATTGCGGGTGACCGATCTTCCCACCATGGAAGTGGTGGAAATGGTTTTAGGCGGCAAGATCAATAAAGAATTGGTCAGCACTATTCAACAATTGGGTGGTCAGGCGGTAGGGTTATCAGGTAAAGACGGCGCGATGCTTCAGGCGACAAGGGTAAAATCCAAGACGGGTAAAGATATTGGATATGTGGGTAAAGTTTCTAAAGTAAACACCTCAATCCTCGATATTTTAGATAAAGAAAAATTTATTCCGGTAATCGCTCCCTTAGGTTTGGGAACAGATGGTAAGACTTATAACGTGAATGCGGATGAGGCGGCAGGCGCGATTGCGGGGGCCTTGAAAGCTGAAAAATTGGTGTTTTTGACGGATGTGCCTGGAATCTGCCGCAAAAAGAACGATCCGAAAAGTTTACTCTCCAGCGTTAAAGTGAAGGACATAGCTAAACTGATTAAGTCAGGCGTTATTTCAGGGGGCATGATCCCCAAAGTAGAAGCCTGTCTTCATGCGGTCAAATCAGGTGTTCATAAAACCCATATTATTGATGGGACATTGCCCCATGCTTTGCTTCTTGAAATTTTTACTCCGCAGGGTGTTGGAACCGAAATAGTTCCTTAGTTTCGATTCTTTACCCCCATCCCTAGATGGTTTCCCTATAGGTTCCTTCTTCCCCTAGTGTTATAATCTGCCTGTTGTTAATTGTTTGAGGAGTTCTCATGAAATGTCCTTTTTGCGGACATCAAGAAGATAAGGTAATGGATTCAAGGCCTAGTAAAGGCGGGTCTGCCATTCGCCGACGCCGTGAATGCCTCAAGTGCGAAAAACGGTTTACAACCTACGAGCAAATTGAAGATATTCTTCCTATGGTAGTTAAGCGCGACGGCCGGCGCGAGCCTTTTGACCGTTTAAAAATTGTTTCGGGTATCCGCAAAGCTGTTGAAAAAAGACCTGTTTCTTCAGAACGCATTGAGTCCCTGGTGGATGATATCGAAACTGTTCTCATGGAAAGGGCTGCGAAAGAAATCAACTCAACCGAGATAGGTGAGATGGTTATCCGACGTCTTCAAGATCTGGATGATGTGGCCTATGTGCGCTTCGCCAGCGTTTACCGACAATTCAAAGATATCACGGCTTTCATGGATGAAGTGAAACGCCTGATGTCCCGCAAAAGCTAAAATCTCCTCATCAAAATAACCCTAGTTATCCAATTTCGGCTTTGTTTTTCGTCGAAACCCTTGCCCCGGTCTTCCTGCGCGGGTAAAATCTTCGCGCGTTGAACCCACTCTAAATTCCTTTAGGAGGAAGCATGAGCCGTCGTATCGCCGAAGTGAAAAGCCGTGAAATTCTTGATTCCCGTGGTTTTCCCACGGTGGAAGTGGATGTTTATTTGGAAGACGGCACCGTGGGCCGCGCCGCGGTTCCTTCGGGAGCTTCCACTGGTGAATATGAAGCGGTTGAGCTTCGGGACGGCGACCCAAAACGCTATGGCGGCAAGGGTGTGCTCAAAGCAGTCGCTAACGTTAACGCTAAAATCGCCCCCAAGGTCAAAGGCATGGATGTGACCGACCAGCGCGCCTTGGATTATTTCATGATTGATCTGGATGGAACGGCTAACAAAGGCAAATTAGGCGCCAACGCCATTTTGGGCGTCTCTTTGGCCGCCGCGAAAGCCGGGGCCAAGGTCGCCGGCCTTCCGCTTTACAAGTATATCGGCGGTGCCAACGCCAACACCCTTCCGGTGCCAATGATGAACATCATCAATGGCGGCATGCACGCGGATAATAACGTTGATCTTCAAGAATTCATGATTATGCCGATTGGTGGGAAGACCTTCGCTGAAACCCTGCGTACCGGCTCGGAAGTTTTCCACGCCCTAAAAAAAGTGCTGCACGATAAGCATCTGAACACCGCCGTAGGCGACGAGGGAGGATTTGCCCCCAACCTTAAATCCAATGAGGAAGCCCTTCAGGTGATTATGGAAGCCATTAAAAAGGCCGGTTACACGCCGGGAAAAGATGTTTTGATCGCTTTGGACGCGGCCTCGTCCAGCTTCTATGACAAGAGCCTCCACAAATATGTTCTCGAAGCGGAAGAACAAAAGCAAAAGAACAGCGAGCAATTGATCGATTTCTATTCCAACCTGGTCGCCAAGTATCCCATTATTTCCATCGAAGATGGCTTGGATGAAAACGATTGGGATGGCTTTAAGAGCATGACCGAAAAGCTGGGTAAAAAAATTCAAATTGTAGGCGATGACTTGTTTGTGACCAATACCAAGAAGCTCAAACAAGGCATTGAAAAAGGAATCGCGAACTCCATCTTGATCAAGGTTAATCAGATCGGGACTTTGACCGAAACCTTGGAAGCTATTCAAATGGCAAAAGAGGCCGGTTATACCGCCATTGTGTCGCACCGTTCGGGCGAAACAGAGGATACGACTATCGCGGATATCGCGGTGGCCACCAACTGTGGTCAAATTAAGACCGGTTCGGCTTCCCGAACGGACCGTATCGCTAAGTACAACCAATTGCTCCGTATTGAGGAAGAGTTGGGCGACGCGGCTCAGTTTTTGGGCAAAGAAGTGTTTTACAACCTTTAGTCAATTCATATCACCCATACTCCTTAGGGAGTATGGGTGTAACTTTCCGAGCCTTTAATGACCCCAGCTATTTCCAGAAATTCAAATCCACCTCGCATTTATGAAAGCGTCATCGAATTAGTGGGCCATACGCCCTTGATTCAAATGCATTTGCATAATGTTCCAGGCGTTGAAATTTACGCCAAGATGGAATCCTTTAATCCGGGCGGATCGGTTAAAGATCGACCGGCTTTGCGAATGATTCAAGAGGGAATAAAGTCTGGAAAGTTGACAAAAGACAAACGCATATTGGACGCGACTTCCGGCAACACGGGTATCGCCTATGCCATGATTGGCGCGGCACTGGGTTATAAGGTAGTTTTGGCGATTCCGGCCAATTGTAGTGAGGAACGTAAGCGAATTTTAAAGTCCTATAATGCTGAGGTTCATTTCTCAAGTGAGATGGATGGGTCGGACGGAGCCATTGTCTTGGCTCGAAAGCTCTACCAAGAAAACCCAGACCGTTACTTTGTTCCTGATCAATATAACAACCCTGAAAATCCTAAAGCTCATATGTTGACAACCGCTGAGGAAATCATGGAGTACATGGGCGATAAAATTACTCATTTCGCGTGCGGTATTGGAACCAGCGGCACTTTAATGGGAACGGGCCGCCGTATTAAAGAAATGAAACCGTCAGTTCAAATTGTGGCTTTAGAACCGGCCGAGCCTTTTCATGGATTGGAAGGGTTGAAACATATGGCCTCTTCTATTGTGCCGGGTATTTATGACCCGAATGGTTATGATCTAAAAATGGCTATGGATACGGATGAGGCTTATGAGATGGTAAAGCTATTGGCCCGCAAAGAAGGCCTTTTAGTCGGTTTATCCAGCGGTGGTGCCATGGCCTCATGCGCCAGATTGGCCCGTGAAATTAAGCAGGGATGTATTGTGACCGTCTTTCCAGATTCGGGCGACAAATATCTTTCAACGAGAGTGTGGGAGTAATGATCAGCTTTGAAAAAACGGCCCAAGAACAAATGATCGCTATTGGAGAGCGGGGTTATCCAAACGAAATCTGCGGTCTCATGTTTGGCAAAGCGGGCAATATCCGAACCGTAACCGAAGTGTTTGAATGCGGCAACTTGAACAAGCTTAAACCCGAAACCCGTTATGACATGGACCCGAAGGATTATTTAAAAGGGGAAGCCATTGCCCGGCAAAAGGGGTTAGATGTATTGGGTATATTCCATTCCCATCCCGATCATCCGGATAAAGCCTCTGAAACAGATCGCGCGGCCGCGTGGTCGGGGTTTTCCTATATCATCATGTCGATCCAAAAAGGAAAGTTCGAGTCCATGAAATCCTGGGTTTTGAATGACGCTTCCCAGTTTGACGAAGAACCGGTTCAATAAAAGAAGGAGGTTTTCGTGAAAGTTCTCACTGAATATCTCTGGTTTGAAACGATCAAGCATCGCGACTATATCAATATCACTGACCAAGTTGAAAAAGCTGTTAAAAAGAGCGGTGTTCAAGAAGGCATCGTTTTGGTATCGGCCATGCATATTACAGCTGGGATTTATGTCAATGATGCTGAAGAAGGTTTAATTGCGGATATTGATGAATGGTTAGAAAAATTGGCGCCTTATCGAGAAGATTATCAACATCACCACACAGGTGAAACAAACGGGGATTCTCATCTTAAAAGCATCTTGGTTCATCACGAGGTGGTAGTGCCGATTACCAAAGGAAAGTTAGATTTTGGTGTCTGGCAGAAAATTTATTATGCTGAGTTTGACGGACAGCGTAAAAAACGGGTAATTGTGAAAGTTATGGGGGAATAATGGAATCAGCAAAACCAGCTTTTGAAAAATATGTTTTTGTTTGTACTAACGAAAGAGCCGAAGGTGATCGTGTTTCTTGTGGAAAGTCTTTTTGCGGTAAAGAATTGCATGCCAAACTCAAAGAAGCGGTCAAACTGGCTGGAATGGCGGATAAAATCAGGGTCTCTAAATCAGGTTGCTTAGATGTGTGCGAAGAAGGAGCGAATATTCTTTTTTACCCCGAAAACATCTGGTTAAATCATGTCGAGTTGAGTGATGTTTCAGCTGTTCTTGAGAAACTTGGCATAAAAGCCTAAAATAATGGCCGTTCATTTTTGGACGACTATTTTAGTGGGGGTGACCGGTTTCGACTGGGAAGCTGAACTTTTGGGAGCGTGTCGAGGCGCCATCGCTCGTCAAACATGGCAACGGTTTAACTGCCGATCAACAGTTAGCTCTCGCCGCTTAATGCGGTAAGCGTTTCGCCCTTGATGCCTATTAGGGGGATGGAACGTAAACAATAGGCTGGTCTGGATCAGGGTTGTTCCACCGATGGCCGGACGAGAAACAATGGGACTGGCTCTCCGCCGGCCGCTCGAGAGCGAGCGGGGGGTGAGACTCATTCTTGAGCTACGCACGTAGGGCCCATTAGGGATGTTTTTCAGGACGTGGGTTCGATTCCCACCACCTCCACCATTTTTATGTTTTAGATTAAGATTTAACCTAATTCTTATTGAGTCAAAAATAATGTTGAAAATAAAGTTTTTTGTCTAGTTTTCAGCGCTTATTTAAAGTTTTATAATTTGGACTGAAATAGTGTTTTTTTATTTGAAGTTATTGTCAGGAAGAATATCGTTGGCGTATTTATATGTGTTTTACGTTTGGAGTAGAGGAATTGTTTTCTTAGGTTTAAAACAAAACCGATTAAATTAAAACTTTTAAATGGATGCGGGTTTTGTTAAACTGCTCAAGTTTTCATACCTTTAAACGTTTTGAGGCCTCATTTAATGAAATATTTTAATGGTTTTTTGACTTTAGTTATTTTGTCCAGTTTTACATTTTCTGCGCATGCTACAGGGCCTACCTATGTTAAAGATGCCATTGTTGCATCCGCTACTTGGACCAAAGAAAACAGTCCATATGTACTTCAGAACGATATTGTAGTTTCCAAAAGCGCGGTATTAACCATTGAGCCAGGGACGGAAATTCGTTTTGTAGCCCCTACTGGTGGAGCGGTTGGAGCTAGTCCCAACCTAGTTGTTCAAGGTGGACTTAGAGCAGTCGGTAGTCCCACTGACCCCATTCAGTTCAACCCCGCTGTGGCCGGTTCTCTTTGGGGAGCTATTTATTTTTATAATGCTGATTCGGCTAATTGCATTATTGAAGATTGCTTGATTAAAGGTGGGCGCATTGTTTGTAATTCTTCGTCACCCGTTATTACGCAATCGGCTATTTTTGGGGCAAAAAGCGGCATTGAAGTTGCTTTGAATTCCTCACCTCAAATTACAAATAATCGCATTACGGCTAATGGAATAGCCATTATCCTTTTAGCGGATACCGCTAGCCCCATTGTTACCGGCAATGAAATTTACAATAATAATTATGGTTTTTATTTAAAGGATTTTGGTACACCGAATATTTCCGCTAACAAGATTTATGGCAATTTAAAATATAACTTTGTGAACTATTCAGCGAAAAGTTTATCTAGTCCGAATAACGATTTTCGTTTAACGGATGCCCAACAAATTATGCGGACAATTTATGATGGTGCTTATAGTCCGACTCTGGGGCGTGTTGGATTTATGCCGTTTTTGGGAATGCAAACAACTCAAACCTTCGTTGCTGCGACAAGCGTTCAAGCAACGCCTTTGCCGACGAATCAGGTGCAGCCGAATATTCAAGAAGAGGATTTGTGGAGTTATGGTCGTCCTTTTGACGCAATGAAAATCAGCAATGTTGAAGCGCAAAAGAAAAAACCTTCTTCTGTGGTGAAAATTCTGGCGGTAGGTGCCACGGCGGTAGTTACCGTAGTACTTTTGTTCCTGTAAGCAAATAGTTTCAAAAAGTTGCTATTTAGAAAAACTTCGTTTTGCCTAATGCTTTTTCAAAGCTTTCGTTGTTATCCCTAGTTGCCCATGCTAGAATTTCGCTTATTTTCACAAGGAGCTTTTATGCGTTTTTTAACATTGCTTTGCTGTTTTTTGGCCGCTTCTACGGTTATGGCTCGCGAATTCACAGTTGGAACAGTTGATTTGCAACAATTGTTTAAAGAGTATCCGGGAACTAAAACAGCCCAGAAGAAATTTAACGCTATGGCGGACAAAAAGAAGCAGGATTTGACGGATGCCGCCGAAGAAATAAGGGATCTGGAGAAGGAACTAAAAGATTCCAGTTCTGTTTTGTCCAAATCGGAAATGAAAGAGAAACAAGAAGAGTATGCTACTAAAGCAAAAGCTTTCCAAGATCAAGAGAATCAAGTTCAAAATGACTTGGCTGGCAAAGAGCAGGAAATGACACAGGCTCTTTTGGGTGAGATAAAAGTAATCGTGGCGAAGGTTGCTCAAGATAAGGGAGTTGACCTGGTTTTGGATTCGGATAAGACCGTTTACGTTAAAGACGCGACAGATTTGACCCCCGATGTTTTAAAGAACTATAAAACTTCCGATTCGTCCGATTCAGATAAGTAGACTGTATTTGAGAAGCGTTTCCCATGTCTAATTCTTTTTCCTTAGAACAGCTAGCTAAGGAAATCGGAGGAACCTTTAAAGGAGACGCTTCGCTTATTTTAAAAGGAGTTGCTCCGTTAGATAAAGCTGCTTCGGGCGATCTAACCTTTCTCACAAATTCACGTTATATTTCAGCTTCGATGTATACCCAAGCTTCCGCTATTTTGACCGATAAAGAAATTCCGGGTGTTGAAAAATCTTTTCTCTTATCGACAAATCCCTACGCCACTCTGGCAAAAGTAATCGGTCTTTTTTATCCTCCGTTAAAACATCAAACCGGTATTCGATCAGGAGCTGTAATAGACCTGCGGGCTAAAGTTCATGAGACTGCGTCAATCGCGTCTGGTGTTTTTGTTTCAGCTGGCGCGAATATAGGACCTGGCGTGATTCTTTATCCAGGGGTTTTTATCGGTGAAAATACTAGTATTGGCGATGATTGTATTATTTATTCCAATGTCTCAATTCGAGAAAATTGTGTTTTGGGCAACCGAGTTATTCTTCAACCGGGAGTAGTAGTGGGATCAGATGGTTTTGGTTTTGCAAAAGAGGGGCAAGAGTATCGAAAAATTCCGCAAGTCGGCAACGTAATTATCGAAGATGACGTGGAATTAGGCGCAAACGTATGTGTGGATCGCGCTGTATTGGGAAGCACAGTTATTGGAAAAGGAACAAAACTCGATAATCTTATTCAAGTTGGGCACAATGTGGTTATTGGTGCTAATACGGTAATTGCGGCTCAAACCGGAATTTCCGGTTCAACACAAGTTGGGAGTAACGTTATTATGGGTGGTCAAGTGGGGTTAGCGGGCCATTTAAAAATCGGAGACTTTGTTACGTTGGCAACGCGAACTGGTGTTATGGAAGATATTTTAGAGAAAGGTGTTTATTGGGGATCCCCTTCTTTAAAAATATCAGACGAAATGAAAAATGTTGCGATTTATCGTCAACTGCCGGAGTTAATAAAAAGAGTGCGATTACTGGAAAAAGAATTGGAAAAAATCCAAAACGTGAAAAAAGATGAAAAGTAAAAGCGCCATTACCCTTCAAAAAACAATTAGAAAATCTTTTGGTTTTGAAGGGATGGGGCTACACACTGGAAAAATTTGCAAGGTTAAAGTTTCTCCTCTCCCGGAAGGATCGGGTATACGTTTTTTTCGAGAGGATCTAAATTCTGAAATTGTAGTAAGTCCTGAAAGTGTTAGTAGTACAGCAAGAGGAACAACCTTAAGCGGCGAAAATGACGCTACCATTCATACGATTGAACATTTTTTGGCTACCGTATCAGGATTTGGGGTTAATAATTTAAAGGTTGAAATGAATGCTGAAGAAATGCCCATTATGGACGGCAGCGCGGTTCAGTTTTGTGAAATGTTTCGAGAAGTCGGCGTTATTGAACAGTTCGCTTCCTGCTTGCCGATCAAAGTTACCGAGATACTTGAACTTCAATTTGGTGATGTTTATTTGAAAGCAGAACCGTCCGATCAATTGGTGCTAGATGTAACGACTTCGTTTCCTTATCCGGATCTGGAAAATCAGAAAAGAATTTTCAAGTTAGAATCAAAAAGTTTTGAGCTTGAATTGGCGCCCGCACGTACATTTTGTTTTGAAGAGGAAATCGAACTGCTTCGCAAACAGGGACTTATCAAAGGTGGAGACTTAGGTTGCGCTATGGTGATAGGGAAAAAAGGAATTGTTAATGGACCTTTTCGATTCGAAGATGAAGTTGTGCGGCATAAGACGATGGATTTATTAGGCGACTTGACGCTTTTAAACCGCCCTCTATTGGCAAAAATAACGGTGAGAAAAGCTGGCCATCGTTATCACGTTGAATTAGCAAAAGCTATCTTGAAAAAATTCGGAAATCAGGATCCACAGATTAAAAAATCTTCCAGAGGTAAAAATATGCTCGACATTGTTCAAATCCAAAAAATGTTGCCTCATCGTTATCCGTTCTTATTGATTGATAGGATTCTGGAGTTGGAACCAAACAAAAGAGTGGTCGGTATAAAAAATGTGACAGTTAACGAACCGTTTTTTCAGGGTCATTTTCCGGGTCACCCTATTATGCCGGGTGTTTTGGTGATTGAAGCCATGGCTCAAGTAGGAGGATTGACCTTTTTATGCAATGAAAATAATTCAGGAAAAATTCTTTATTTAGCTGGTGTCGACAATGCCCGCTTTCGAAAACCAATTATTCCTGGAGATCAAATTCGTTTTGAAGTTGATGTGATATTTGTCAGGTCAAAGATTGGAAAGATTTCGGGGAAAGCTATAGTGGATGGTCAAGTAGCGGTCGAGGCTGAACTAACCTGTGCCATTGTGGATCGTGTGTCGGAAACCACGGGAGAGTAATCATGTCTTTATCCCAAGTTAATATTCATCCTACTGCCATTGTGGATCCTAAAGCGAAATTAGGTGAAGGTGTTTCCATTGGGCCTTATTCGATAATTGATGGTGACGTTTCGATTGGGGCTTATACGGCAATTGGTGCTCATTGTCTAGTAACAGGACACACAACCATGGGGCAAAGAAATCGAGTGTTTGCCGGCGCGATTATTGGTAGCGAACCTCAAGACGTGAAATATAAGGGAGAAACCTGTTATTTAGAAATGGGAGACGATAACTATATTCGTGAATATGTGACCATTAATCCGGGGACTGGTGAAGGATCAAAGACGATTATTGGGAATGATAATTGGTTTATGATTCAAACCCACGTGGGACACAATTGTGTTTTGGGAAGTCACAT
>Ga0302319_10011364_pt1 | contig 16899 bp, 8 predicted proteins | sample Bog_T0_2_FD_203319 | JGI IMG/M metagenome (GOLD analysis project Ga0302319, IMG submission 203319) | Peat permafrost microbial communities from Stordalen Mire near Abisko, Sweden - Bog_T0_2 | ecosystem: Environmental > Terrestrial > Soil > Wetlands > Peat | place: Sweden: Abisko, Stordalen Mire...
CGAATTACACAAGAGATCTTGACCGCCAAAGAAAACATCAGAAAGCAAAATGATGCAATCGCAGCTAGAGATAAAGTCATCAATGACGCCATGGACGCTCGTCAGAAGATGAACCAAACCAAGTTTGGCAAAGCTATGGGAGATTTCAATTCTGGCCGATCAGGTGGGCTTGAAGGTCTAATGGCTGGAGGCGGCAGTTCGATGGCGATGCTTGGCGGCGGTATGGCCGTAGGCGCTATGGTTCTAGGCGCAGTCAGCAAGGCTATGACCATGGCCGGTAACGCATACGTTGGCTACAATAAAATTCCCATGGAAGTTTCGCAGGCTCGTGGGTCCGCAATTTCCAATACGTATGGTCGTGAGATAGGCGCTGCCACTGGCGGACAGCAATCATACGAAATGTCTTTCATGAAAGAAAAGTCTGATGCGATGGCTGAAGCTAAGAAATCGCAAGACGTTCAGATGGCCACAGACGAAGCGCAGAGCGTTCATGGTGCATTGAATAGCTCCAAGCTTTTTACTCTTCCTGGCATGATTCGTCTAGGCGCTGCTGGCCTTCACGACGTATTTAATTCAAGAACTAGGAATAGAGACCTTGGCATGTTGCCTGGCCAGACGGGTCAGAATTTCCAAGACAAGTATCAGTTGTCTAATATGGCTGAACGGTCGCAGAACTATCAGACTACTCAACAATCAAAACGAGAAGCTAACCCGTATAAGACTCAGGCGGCTGACTACTTTGCTAACAATGGCCAAGCAAATCTAGCAACGCAGCGTTCGCTTGGTTTCAGCGATGAGGATTTGACTGGTCAAGGCGGATACTTTGCTCGCGGAGCAGGCAAAGGTTTCACTTCTTCTCAAATGACCGGCATGTCCCAAGATATCCTTGGCGCTGGTGGATCTAGCAGAGCAGCTAGAGATTCAGCAATATTCGGTAATCAAATGTCTCGTGACCATGATCTCACCAATGCTGGTCAAGTAATGGGAACACTAAGCGGTCAGCTTGGTGGAGCGAAAGAGTCTGAACAGGCTACAATCAAAATTTTAGCTGAAGGTATGCGTTTAGGATTGAATGCTGCCGACATGACAGAAGAGAATCGCAAATTCACGCAAACTGTTGCCGAAGTCGTTTCTCGTTCTGGCTCTACATCTCCAGAAGATGCAGCAGACAAAGCCGCGCAGTTCAGTCGTTTCATGGGCTCAAATACTATGATGGGTCTCGAAGGTGCCAAAAACGCTTTTGACCAATATCAACAACGATCATCGTCCACTTCTGGCGCATACGGCGTATTGCAAGCTAGTTCTTTCCTTCAAGATAAAAACTTGAAAGGGATTGATCCTCAGTCTATGAGCGCCTTGATGAGCACTAACGACGTTGATCTTAGCTTAGAAAATCCTAAGGTTCAGGATGCTTATGCACAAGCTAAAGCTAAGAATCCAGAATTAACTGAAGATGAATTCTTGCAAAGTATACATAAGGCTAAGGACAATACTCAATCTAGAGATCCAGAGCTAGATCAGAGACGAAAACGTTTGCAAACTTACATGAAGGCAAACAATATAGACAAACTTGATGACGCCACTCTCGGTCAACTTGACGAGGGTGCTCGCGCAGACTATAATAGGATTAACACATTGCAAGCCAATGCTGCTCCTGGTATGTCGCCGCAAATGGCAAAATCTGTCGCAATGGGATTCGTCAATGGCGTTCCGCAACAAAGAAGCGAAAGCGAACAGAAAGCATACGAAGATAGCTTAAACGTCCCAGGTATGCCAAGACAACAAGATGAGAAAAATTCAGCCGATGCTGCTTCCCAACAGGACGTTTTGAAAAGTTTCAGACAGTTTCATGACATTTTGGTTCCTACCGTTGAGGCAGTAAATCAGTTCAATGCCGCTCTACGTCGTGGTGTCGAATCTGCTCAGGGCACTCCAAACGAGAAACGTGCTAACGCATACTTCAATTCAGTTTTGAATCCTTCTACTGCTCCTGAGAACCAATCTCAAGCTGGCTCTGGCAAGGGCCATGGTAACTAATGTCTGATTCAAGAGCTTACACATTCTACATAGACCCAAATGGTTCTGGAACTGGTGAAAACAATTCTATACATCAGACCAGTCCAGCGTGGGTGTTGACGTTCGTTCGTTGGAACAACAGGGATACATATAGAACTACGACTACTAGCTCTACCGAAGTCAGAGATCCTCTTGTAGTTGAGAATGATTGCGTGCAGTGTTCCACTACGTCTAATAAGGGCACTCTTACTCCTTCTATGACGGCTACTCTCATTATGACCGACGTCAATTATGAGACGGCTGTAGCCCCAGGCGATTTCGTATTTGTTAATATGCTCAACTACGAAATAGACGCTAGACTAGTAGCAGACGCCGCAAGAGCAAAAGAGCCCATCAACGGGGTATTAGACGGATTCAAAGGCTTGTACAAGGTACAGTCTGTTAGAAAAGTATTATCGGTAGATCCCGATACTGGCACAAAATTTTATGCCTTCAAAATTACAGGATTTGCTTTTACTGAGTTTAATAACTCTATCTATTTTAATCCTTTCATGCTAGATCCCGATGTGGATAAAAAGAATGAGCTTCTGTTTTCTTCTATCATCAGTACAAACTGGGCAAGTTTGTATAATAAACGTGGATATGTAAACGTACAAGACTTAATAGCTGTTCTAATCCAGAATTTTATAGGGACTGGAAATACAAGTAAGGGTCAAACTAATAAGAAAGGCGTTCCACAAAACTTCAACACGCATTTTTACATACCTAGACTTGTAGGAAGATACCTAGGATTAAAAAATGCTAAGGCAGCAAAGGACGTATACAACTATGTTTTTGGAATTCAAAAATATGCAGGGGCTCAAGCAAATAGTACTACCCTTTCTTCTGGTTTGAATCCGCAAGGATTGGTACAGAGATTTAATCGTTTTTGGTACACCCCAACTCCATGCGACGGAGACAGCATGTTAAAAGCTGAATTTTGGAACAACGTAAAAGCTTGGTCCATATTGAACCAGTACACGAATGGTCCCCTTAACGAAATGTATACTTGTTTTCGCGTGTCTCCTGAGGGGACCGTAATGCCTACTTTGGTATTTAGACAAATTCCTTTTACTACCGAAGATTTCAAGGGCACCTCGCTGCCTACTACCAAATTCATGAACCTCCCAAGATGGAAGGTTAATCCGGCACTAGTTGTTGGATTTGACATAGGTAGAGAGGAAGCTGCAAGGATCAATTTCGTTCAATATTTTGCTAGATCTACCATTGATGTCGGCGGAACAGCGCTATCTTTGGAAATTGCCAAGAAGAACTATTCATATGACATTAGAGACGTTCAACGAAGCGGACTACGACCATACATAGTAGTGACACAGTTCAATGAGCCTTCTGTCGGTCAAGGTCTAGCCTTTAAGAGTCCTTTATGGGCCAAAATCGTTGGCGATTCTCTTATAGGTGGACACCTTAAGATGAATGGCACTTTCACATGCATCGGCTTAGAAGATCCAATTGCGACTGGGGACAACTTTGAGTTTGATGGCGTAGTATACCACATAGAACAAGTCACCCACAGCTGCACAATAAATCCTCAAGATGGTAAGAAGTCGTTTAGAACTAACATAAGCGTAAGTAGCGGAGTAAGCATTTCTAGCAATGCAACTTATGGGACTAGGTATTCTGAAATGGTCGATCCTCAAGGTCAACAGAAACGTATCAACGATTTTGCAGCAAACGCTTTGTTGCCTGGCGTGTCTGAAAGTCAGGACACGGTTTATCGCGTTATCAATCCTGACATTGACGATAAGGGTGCGTTCGACCCTAAAAATAACAATCCGTTCCCACAGCCTAATACTAAGCAGGGTGGACAGAAAACCAGCGTTAAGAATAGGAACGGTAAAACATAATGAGCGGCAATTACTTAAAAAACGGAGCAGTCCTTCCACATGGATTGCTAACCCACAGCAAGAACGATCTCATGGACGGCTTCAACAAAAGCTACAAAGCCTATCCGATGCGTCTTGGTATCATTCTTAAATCTTATCCTGTAACGGATGACGGCAACGTATCTAAGCTAACCGCTGAGTATGACGTACAAGTGTTTGAGCAGAATGAAGATAAGAGTGCTACGACTATCATTTATAAGAACTGCATGTCCTCGGAAGGTCTTGGCTCAATCGCCGATTACTTCGAGAGAACCCTACGTCCTCTAGAGAACAATTCCAACAAAGGCCTTGGCGTCCCGATAAAGGGACAAGATGGCGCTGTTGTTCTGATTCTTTGCCTTGATGCTATGTCTGATAAGGCTATTATTATTTCTTCGTTGACCCATCCAGATCGCAAAACCAACATTCAAGATGCTGGCCCTCAATTGGCTGGCGAATTCAACGGTGTAAACATTAAGGTAAATTCTGACGGCAGCACTAGCATTACGTTCAAGGGTGCCACTAAGAATGACGGCACACCTGTCGATTCTAGCCAAGGCAATACTGAACTGAGCATCGAGAAAGATGGCTCGTATCAGGTTCAACATAAGACTATTACTGAACGCCTAGACAAGAATGGCAAGTATAGTCTTACAACTGACGACGATATTTCAAACACGACCAAGACTAGCTACAACCTGACTACTACAAAAGACATCAATATGACGGCTTCAGGCGATATGACTGCCATGATGACCAAACTCACTATGACTGCCTCTGGCTCTGCAACTCTTAGCATGGATAAACTGAGCATTACCGCCAAAGGCGATGCTACTCTGATGGGTCAGACATTCCAAGCAACGGCTCAATCTATGGCTGGCATAAAAGCTCCTCAAATCGTAATGGACGGGCTAACGTCTATTGGCGGTCAAGGCGGTCAGCCAATCCTCCTGTTATCGACAATGTTCATTGGGACTGGTAACTTAGGCCTTCCTGTTATTTCTCAAGCGATTTCTGGCTTTTCAGTTATGTCGTTGGCGACATAGGAGTATCTGTGACTATCGGCGAAGTAGCTTTGCAAATGTGGCCCTGCTGGATGCTGGGCATTTTAATGATCGTACTCACTTTCAGATCTGAGTACAGAAACATCCTACGAGTAGAATGGAGACCGCTGCTAAAATTCATCAGACTTCTGTGCGTCATCGCTTGTATGCGATTCGTCATGCTCAAATTCCTCGCTCCAGAGGCAATGGTAGAATCTGCACGAAACATGGCTCACTTGATTCCTTGGCAAGCACTACTTGGAACATTTTGGGAAGACGCCTGTCACTCTATGCCACTGGTCCTAGCTGGACTTATGTGGGGAGCTTCTCGTTGGTACAAAGTCCTTGCTCCTGTAGCCCTAGTCTTAGTAGCCGCGTCGTTTGGTTCTGGTCACATCTATCAAGGTGTTGTTCCAGCATTCGCAATCTCGTTCTACATTCCAGTGGCCATGCGCCTAGGAAAGCAGTACGGCTTTGGAACTGTTATGATTTGTCACATACTCTATGACCTTTCAACCCTGCTCTCAATCAAATGGATTTTGGGGTAACGTGTCAGAAGAGAAACCAAAAAGCGCTTATGGTGCGTACACAGAAGAAGAAGTCATACTCGTGGAATATGGAAATTATTTCATTCAAGTTGGAAGTGACATCTTCTCCTTCGATGGAAAGATGGCCTTTTCTCGTCAAAGGGCAGAATATTTCTACGATGGAATATTTAAAGACTTGACAGCTATGAAGGAAAAGGGTAATCCTAGAGAACAGGAAGATGCGAAAAGCTGTCTCCTGCTGCTACGTATCATACCCATGCGAGTACACTAAATGCCAACTGCCCAAGCGGACAGAATCTCATTCTCATTGTATCAAGTCACTGCTCCGACTACTATCGCTGGCGTCCAAAGCGCGCAAGCCGCCGTTGCAGCGCAGCAAGTAAAGGCTCAGGCTATTGATACGGCAAATGACAATCTGTTCCTGCCCTCTAACACGTTGATCGGCCAATACCAGGCTGAATTCAACAACATAGACGGCAACCTGCGCACTACCATATCTGAACAAGATATTGTCGATGCTGCGAACAAAAAACTACAAAACGATTTCTTCCCAAATGATACTACGAAGGTAGTTCCTAGTCTTTCAGCCCTCAATAACGTATGGCCATACCTAAGCCCGTTCGCTTTGTCGTTCGCGGTTGGTAAAAACTACGTTCAGGTCTATGGAACCAATCCTTCCAATGAAGACGCAAACATCACGACTATCCAAGGCATCTTCACCTCGCTGGCCGCAAACACTGACATTCAGAACACGACTGGACAAAAAGCTGATACCGTACTTTCCAATCCAATCGTAACGTTTACGGCTCTACAGACATTAAGCACAAACTTGAATGCGGCTGTTGCAGCATGGAAGACTGCATTGCAAGCTCAGGCCACTGCCATTGGCTTGATCGTTGACTCTAATTCTACTAATACGGCAAATAATGCCGCTGCGCTCAACAACATCAACAATGTTATCTTACCTGCTATCGCTGCTTTTCAAGCATTGCCCGCGTTTACCCCAATGCCTGGAAGCACGACTGGAACCGCGTTCAATTCTACAAATCCTGCAACTCTTACGCCGCATCCTCAATTATATTCTGTAAATCTAGCTACATTTACCGCTGCTGTGACCGCACGGGCCACTTTCGTAGCAACTCGTACTGCTCAGCTAAACGCTGTGCTAGGCACGATAGCTCAAGATACGACCAACGGGAACGTCACTTCGAGTAGCGGACTATATGGCAGACGATATGGGTTTTTGGCTTTAAGGCTGAATGCCCTGAATGGATCTTTAACTGTTCTTTCTAGTTTCAAAACAGCCGCTTCTGCACAGACTAACATCATCGCAAACATAAAATCTACAGCGGCTACTTATTTTACGATCATTCCCACTACTGGGTTCGCAGCGAATGCCAACGGGACACCCTTCGTTTCTTTGGTCGATGTGAGCTTTTTAAGTCCAGGGGATTCAGTATATGTTACAGCGGATAATCAAGTGGAAATTGCCATGGCAATCAAAACCATAGTAGGAAATGCTGTAACGCTCAACGATTCGATTCCAGCCAAATATACGATTGCTAGCAATGTGAGACTGTACAAAGACCTAGGCTAAACGAACTTGAAAGTTAGGCCCTTACATTTTCTATTGTTTTTTATGGCAGTTGATATTGTCCCGTACCCTATCCCAGTATCGGCTGAAGCATCCTTTAACGACGCGTATTCTTTCCCGTTTTCCAGGCACATTACCTTTAATTTTCTAGCTCCCATAAATCTTGGATCTTTTTTATTTAGATTTTTTAATCTATCGCTACATACCGCTTTGTTTTTTGCTGATTTTATGGGATCTTTCCTGGTAGCCCTTAAAGTATTTGCCGATTCTAATTTTCTCTCAGGATTATTTTGATAGTTTTTCTTATTTCCCTCGGATATCTTCTTGGAAACTTTCGCTTTTTCTTCATCGGTCAACCATGACCAGGAATTTCCACCTGTTCCGCCAGCGGTTAAGTTGTATCCGAATTCGGGATCGATAGTGCGGAACATCGATATAAATTCTATCTCTTTTTTATCTAATTCTTCTAAAGAAGTACATTCTACTAGAATTTCCCATCTAAAATTTTCTGGACCGTGCTTGTTTATTGCTCTATATAGAAGTTTTGCTCTGTATTGTTTTTTAGGGTATTTCCAATCAATAAAATGTCCTGCTACCCTACTTAAGCCCTTGGAGCATTTTCCTATGTAGCTTTTACCATCCAAATTATTGTAAATTCTATATATTAGCAATTTACTTGAATATTTTTCTATAGTATCTCCGTCTATTTTCATACAGACAAGATTACTATTCATGAGCCAACAGCAGGGCTGCACCTATTGAACATCTCTTTGTAGTATTGCCTTCTGTGAGATTGTATACATTTTTGGGAAAGCACATACGGGAACATTATGCTTAACGGACAACCATCTGAATATCTGCCTGGTCTTTGCACGTAAAATGGCCATTTACGAAACAAATCTATAATTTCTTCCACCTCTACGCTTGGATATTGTTCCCCATTTCCATAGTCGTGACCTCTGCCACACAAGCAATGCGTCAATTCGTGTCTAACTAATTCCTCTTTAATATCAGCAGGATACATATTCCATGCACGATTGTCTATGTCTATTTCTCTGAAATTTTTACCATAAAAGCAAATTCCTATTACTTTGTTTCCATCTCCAATTCCCGTATTTATATCCGTGAATCCAACCGTTATAGGGCGAGTAAATCTTATACCGTGTTGCCTTGCAAGATTAACGTATTCTCTAATCAATGATTTAACCCTAGGATCAATTCCAACGTAGTGAGGTTTAAGCCTAGGCTCGATTTTATGGCTACTACGCATACAACCGTAGATCGTAAATGACCAAACTAATAGGCAAATCGGGATAAGAATTTTATTCATGTTAAATGATATATATCACATTATGCGGGTTGCGGTCTACCCCACAATCTTATAATTAGAGGAAATACATGTCAACGAGCGATTTTTCAGGCCCATCTGGGCCATCACAGACGATAGTACGGGATTTGCCAAATTCTCAATCTAACGCCAATTCGTATTTAGCCACTAATAGCCCCACATACCACGAGGGTCTACCATGGGTATCCGACCCGCAGAATGTGGTATCTTTTACTCCAAGCGTATTTTTCCCATCCATAGATATTGCCAGCAGACGTTGGGATCAGCTATTCCCATATCGTTTGTTGGTTATTGATGTAAATTTTCATAATGCCATAGTCAACGGAAGTAATCCTCCCCAAATCACAGTAAGAAAGGGTACGGATACTTCTAGCCTTGAGTTTAACACGTATGGAGCACAATGGATATTCGAGCTTCCAATTACTCCTCAACAGCTGAATATCCAAGATATATTTGCCATTAACACGATTGCCACATTGCGCGGCGTAACCGAAGAACACAATGGCGTAAAATTCAAAATGATTAACGCCCAAGGATCTCTTGGCGTGTGGTCCAACAGACAAAGCGTTACTAACCCTCCCACTACTAATCCTACAGTTCTACAATCCGTTTTCGGTGGAACACTGGAAGCCTTTAGTAATCTGGCCGCTTCTGCTACCAATGTCATCAACGTTGCAACGGGAAATAGCGCTGCTAACAAACCTGTAACTCCACGTCCTGAGAATACTCCTAACGGATTAATCAGCACTGGCTACTACAGCGCTATGAAACTCCAACAATTCCTGGAGCAGTACGCTGAAGCTAAAAAAGATCCAAATAATGTGGGATGGCGTTTAGTATTTGATATTCCAAAACAAAACCAATCGTTCGTTGTTAGTCCCGTATCTTTTACTTGGCAACAAAACCAACAGAAAGCTATGGAGATCATGTTCAATCTCCAGTTCAAAGCTTGGCGACGTATTGACCTGAATAATAAAGTCATTACGGTTCCATCTGGAGTGTCTCCTCTTACTCCTGGAATCTTACAACGCATTCAGAACACTATCTTTGCTGCACGCGAAGCTACAAGTGCTGCTATCAATTTGATTGGCGCGGTACGCAGTGACGTGGAAGCTCCTCTCAATGCTCTTAGGCAGACCGCATTGTTTGTCAAAGACTTAGCTGGTGTAGCTATTACCGCTGCCGATCTACCGTCTCAAGTAATCAACGATTATAAGAGCGGAATTGCATCTGTATTGACTGGTCGTAGCGTTAACCAGTTGACTGGCGATGCTGCCACAGATCCTAAAACTATTCTATCTTTCAAGGCATTGCAAGCTAGTAGTCAGAATACTGAAGGCTTGAGCATTCAAGCGGTTTCGAGCGGACAGATCGGAGTAGGTGCTACTCAGTATCAATCGACCGATCCTGCACAGAACGTATTCACTAGTCCTGAATCAAACTTCTTGCTCATAGACCAAGTTCCCGTTGATTCTTTGACTTTGACTGTTGCTCAACAAGCCGTTGTCGATGACGTAGTTGACTCTGCCCGTGCTACAACCGTGAATCAGCTAAAACAGTATCGCGCTACGATTCAACAGTTGGCCCTACAGCTTTCGAATAACTTCGGAATTGGCGATGCTTTCGTGAGTCAGGTTTACAACTTGCCTCCTCCTGTAACGCAGATTGCGCCGATTACGCTTGACGACTATGACCTGCTCAAGGCTCTTTACGACACCATGCAAGCATACGATTTGCTGACTGCTTCTACTGAAGTAAATGACAGCAATAACCTATCTAGCATGGAATATGTTGCAGGCCTTGCGGCTTCTTCTGGTATCACGTTTGACGTGCCAAATAGCAAGATCGTTGCTCCGGTTCCATTTGGCTTGACCATTGAAGGTATCGCTTCTAGATACTTGCAAGATCCTCAACGCTGGATTGAAATTGTAACGCTAAACAACCTGCGTGACCCTTATATTGACGAAAACGGTTTCCAATATCCGTTGCTGTCCAATGCTGCTGGTCGCAATATCGTCGTCGGCAATAACACCAATTTGTTCTTGGGACAGACTGTCATTTTGATGAGCGCTACTCAGACTCCATCACCACGAACGATCCTTGGGATTGACACTTTGTCAACTACGAGCTTCCTTTTGACGCTTGATGGTCTGCCAAACCTGTCGAACTTTGTGACGGCTGACTCGGCCTATATTCAGGCTTATTTGCCTGGAACGGTCAATAGCCAACAAAAGATCTTCATTCCAAGCAATATCAACTTGACGGATTCGCCTAACATTGTAATTCCTGCAATTGCTTCCTCAGACCCATTGTCTGGCATGAGCAAGGTTGACCTATTATTGACGGATAGCGGCGATATCGCCGTGAACAATTATGGTGATTTCCGCTATGCCTACGGAATGACTAACATAATTCAAGCTTTAAAGATCAAATTCGGCAGTATTGCTGGATCTATCCTGCTTCACCCTGAGTTTGGTCTTGGTATTCAGCCTGGGACTATAAATTCTACAGTCCAGATACAGGAAATCTTTAGGTCAATAAACGAGCTTGTAAAAGCTGACCCTAGATTCGTAGGTGTGAGTAATTTACAAATCATTATGAACGGGCCATCGCTCTCAATCAATCTGGGCGTGATCTTAGCCGGAAACAACGGCGTATTTCCCCTATCGTTTGGTCTCAACCCAAGCGTGATATAGAAAAGGGTAACAGGCTAATCTTATAGGTTAAGCGGAGTAATAAATGCCATCTCAAAACGTGCCTACGCCAGAAAGCTACGAGCAAATCCTAGGCGATGCCTTAAGCTCATATGCGGCCAAAATTGGTATCGACGATTTCAACGTCGGTTCTGCTGTTACGTCGTTTTTTGAGGTAGCTGCCCTGATGACCGCTCGCGCTAGCGGTGACATTTTCCAGATCCTTCGTGACTATTCCGTTATTCGTGCTACGGGTCCTGCTTTGCAGCTTTTGGCTACTGAAAACAATATTACCCCTAAGACTGCCTCTCCTGCAACGGGCAATGTAACGATTACCGACCTTAGCTTCAACAAGATCTCTAGCCAGGTCTATGCTGGAACTCCACCTCCAAATATCGGTTCCACCAGCATCAACGTAGGTGACGCTTCTTTATTCCCTGAGTCAGGCTCTATTTACATCGGTCGCGGCACTCCAAACGTTGAAGCTCCTTTGGCCTACAACGGTTCGCCAATCGCATTGACTGGTAATACGACCAATACTTCGCAAGTTATTACTGGCATTCCATCCACATCAGCTTTACTCGTCGGATTCCCTGTTCAAGGGTCCATGATTACTGCTGGCGCTGTGATTCAGTCTATCGACTCTGCAACACAGATCACTTTGAATTTAGCAGCAACGGCTACCGTAGCTGGCGCAGCTTTAACATATACTACTCCGCCTGTTTCGACTGGTAACTTCTGGACCATCACCTTAAGTGTGGCCACGGTTAAATACCATAACTTGGGTGAAACCGTCATCGTCGCTCAGGGCGGAAACAGATCTATTCCAGTCAACACTACTGTTGTTGCGCCTGCAATCGGTTCAAATCCAAGTATTGCTTTCGCAGTTACGACTGCGGCTGTTATTCTTGATGGTGAAACTACTGTCTCGAATATTCCTGTGACCGCTCAATTACCTGGCACATCAGGCAACGTTCCGATTGGAACCATTTCTTCGTTCTCGTCTAATCCTCCTGGATTAGCGAATGCGTCTGTTACAAATCCTGCCGCCTTCACTTCTGGCCAAGACACTGAAACTGACGATGCACTTCGCGTCCGCGTCATTAATCAGCTTTCTTCAATCGGCCTAGGCACGGCCTTCGCAGTTGAATCTGGCGTTCTTGGAGCACAAGCTTCTGATGAACCTGGCGTTACCGTAGTTAGCGATGACTTGCTCCAAGCATCTTATGGTGCAGTACTTTACATCGACGATGGAACTGGATATGAAGCTAAATGGGCTGGCGTGGGCATTGAGTCCATCGTTGACTCTGCAATCGGCGGCGAACAATTCTTTCAATTGGCCACTGGCGGACGACAAGCTCCTGTTGCCAAAGCATTCCTCATCAGCACTCTCGCTGCTCCTTTTGATGTTATCGGCGGAGATAGCCTTGCAGTTGTTGTTGGTGGACAAACTACTCAGCACACTTTCCAAACGTCCGACTTCCGTAGTCCTGGAAGTGCTACTGCATATGAAATCACAGCATCCATCAACGGCGATAGCTTAGTTGGATTTGAAGCTGTTACTTCTGGTAACGGCTCGTTCGTCGTAATCAGAGATAAAACTGAAGGTAACGATTCTATCCAAATCACTACTCCTGTAACGACAGGACGTGACGTTGCAGTTCAATTGGGATTCCCTTCGAGCGAGAGCTTGACTCTTCGCCTGTATAAGAACCAAATTCCGTTGAGCAAAGACGGTAATACGGCAACGGTTTCTACTACGGCTCAACAGCTGTGGTCGCCTTCTATTGCCAATGGCGATACCCTTGTTCTGTCTGTTGACGGAACAGCCTCTATCTCCTACACTATGCTGGACGCAGACTTCATTGCGACTGGTCTATATACCAGCGTATCTGCGACTAACTCTCTCGCGGCATGGGTTGAAGTTTTAAATAACAAATTGACTGGCGTTACCGCAGAAGCAGTTGGAGATCAAATCGAGATCACCAGTAACTTGCTCGCTAGCGACCGCGCTAAAGTTGTAATTGATCCTTCTTCTACTCTCGTTACTAAAGGTATGTTCTCAACCCAACAAGGTTTGAGTTCTACTGGAAGCGCTTCAGATTACACTCTGAATCGTAACACTGCACAATTTGAGCTTGTGGTTCCTCTCGTTGCTGGCGACAATTTGTCTGCTGGTACACTTCAAACGGAAGCTCGCCTGCAAAGCGCACTCCTGACTGGCGGATCTCTCTCGCTTACTTCGGCAGCTTATATTTGGCTGTTGATCGACAATCCTGGGACTTTGATCCAGACTGGCGTAACTGCCACTTCGCTGTTGACGGTTAGCAAGCCTTCAGCCGACATCATCCGTTACACTTCAAATGTGAACAATGCATTCGGTAACGTACAGCTTAACGACTACTTGATCGTTTGGTCTCCTGATTTGGTTGCTGCAAATCGCATCGAAGGTCGCGTACACGCTGTTACCAGCAACACCCTTGACGTACTCATCACTCCTGCTGAATGGGCAGCTGTTGCTCCTGTTGTTGGCCAATTGTTTACGGAAGGTTTCGTAGTTGTAAGAACTACTAAAGCTCCTCAGAAATTTGAGATTCCTGCTGGCAATTACACGCTTGACCAAATCGCAACGGTATTCCAAGCACAAAATGACAACTTGCTGTTCACAGTTCAATTAGAAGAATATCTGGTCATCAGTTCTACTTCTAAAGATCCTTTACAAGGAAGCTTGCTCGTTGTGACCGCTGACGCTCAAGGTATCCTACTTGGATTCCCTTCAGGTCTGAATAATCAGAGTAAAGATTCTTTGATCGCATTCTATGATACTCAGTCGTATGACGCTCAAATGCCTTTGTTCGTTCACTCGAATTTCTCTGCTGGAGTATTCGCTGGTCCTCCAGACACGTACATCCACGCATTCCAATCGAGCCTTGACCTTACTGGACGTAATCCAAACGAACTGATCGCGTTCTTGAATCCTTATGGATTGTTCCCGCCTACTTTGACTACGACTGGTAACATCAGCAATCTGAGCAATCAGTTGACTAACCTTGCTTCTACTGCTGGACTGTCTTTTGGACAATTCATCGTTGGAACTGGTATTCCAACTGGAACTAGCATCTCTGCTATCTCTGGAACTACGATCACCATGTCGAACAACGCCACGGCCAACATCACTGGCGTGTCCGTATCGTTCAACAGCTTGATCTCTGATACTCAGCCTTACGGCGAATTCATCCAAGAATCGTATCCGCCTCCTACTACGACTGTAAATATTTCGTATCCTAATACGACTACGGAATCTAACCTGAACGTATCGAGAGACATTCGTCGTCTTCGCGGGACTGACGGTCCTACTGGAACGGCTGATCGCTATTACATCGCTAATCCTTTGGACTTTGGTCCAAAAGACACCGCAGTTGTAGTTGTCGATAACAATCCAAGCCTTGAGACTTTCGAAATTCCTTTATTCCGTATTGCAATCACGAATACTACTCTGGCCAACAACTCACAGACCTTCAATGCATACGATTTCTCGGCTGGTCCTACGACTAGCTTCCAGTCTAACTGGCAAATCCAAGCTGTTCCTCCTGTTTATTTTGACTTCTCGAACTTTAAAGTTCTGATGCAAGCCAAACAGACCTTGACTGGTGGAGCTACTGGGGCACAAACTTCGCTCTTATATCGTTCTACTCCATGGGGCGCTGGAGGCGAATTAACCAATGTAGGATACATCTATCCTTCAGTGGCAAATGCTCCTATTTCTAGCGTTGTAACTGTTACCGACGACACTACGGTTCTAATCAGCCTTCAGTCTGGCGGTCCCGTTGCTAGTGCAATCGACTCTACTACTGAGTGGAATATCTCGATCACTCCTAACACCCCAATCGCCGGTATCGACCAAGTTACCTACGCATGGAATGGAACTGGAACCTCACCCGCTATGACTTTAGTCGGCGGTGAGTACGTAAATATCACTCCTGCTACCGAATTTAGCGCAGCAAATGACGGCATCTTCAGAGTTTCGACTCAAGGTGGATTCGCTCCTACTGCTACGCAGTTCACGGTTCAAAGACCTACTGGCGTTGCCGTAGCTGAAATGAACAAATCGACCCAGGTAAATGGCGCAATCACGTTCTACAACGCAACGCCAACTACCGCTGCGGCCATCAATACGTATGTGAATGCTAACCTTTCGCAATACTTTACGACTACAATCGTAAATGACGGCGGAACGTCTGGTTCTGGAACTATCACTTTCAGCACTGCTGAAAACACTAACTTCGCAGATGCTACTGTTGCCCTCGAAGACGGCGTAAACTGGATTGCAGTAAGCAATCTCGGTGGAACCCCACAATTCACGTTCAAAGAGCCCCTTGCTTATCCTTCGGATGGCATCACAGGTGGATACGCTTTCAACAAAGGCGAACAGATTCGTTTGAGTCCTACTACTATGGACCAAGTGAAACGATTCACTAACATTTTGGCGGTCACAGGCTTCACTACGGATGGTTCAATCCAGGTCGTAGACAGAGGAAGTCGTCTGGAATTCTCGACGGACACAATCGGAAGCGCTGGCGCTATCCAAATCTTGGGTGGACTTGCGAACGGATACCAAACTCCTATCTTAAACACTGGAACGCGCATCAGCAATACTCTGATGAACGTCACGGTCAATAACGTTTCTGGTCAGGGCATCCAAACCGATCAGTGGTTTAGACTACAAGCATCGGCAGCACAAGCTAAAGAGGCATTGGTCTCGTCTAATACTAGCGTTACTATCGTTCCTGACAGCCCAATCGTTGGTCAATCGACGATCAAATTGCTCAATCCTACTCTTACTCAGCGTTATTTCGGCAAACCCCGCAATAACGTCCGCATCCAAGGCGACACTTTCCGAGTTGAGAAGCAAGGATCTCTAGTATGCTTAAGCTGGACTGGAAACGGTCCAAATCCTATGTTCACTACTGCGTTGAATTTCAACGATACGGCTGGTGGAACGTACAATATCGCTCCTGTTAGTGGAACTAGCGACTACAGAATCGTAGTTTTGACTGGTAATACCAACTTTAGCGAGCTTTCAATCGGCGATCTCATCACGATCACTGGTGGAACCGTAGCAACGGCTAACCAAGGCACGTACTTGGTCACTGGCGTATCGTCAGACGGCAAAACTGTTCAGTTCTTGAATCCTACTGGCACTTCGCAGTTCAGTTCTGGAACTTTCACGGTCAATAACGCTGGAACCGTTGGAGATCAAGTCACCGTTGGCGCTACCACGCTGACCGCTGTAGCCTCTTCACCTACCGCTTCGCAGTATTTGCTTGGTGGAACCGCCAATGCTACCGCTGCAAACCTAAATGCAGTGATCGGAACGATCCCTGGCGTATTGTCCACTGTTACGGCCAACGTAATCACGGTTACGGCAGCTACTCCATCGGCAAGCATCGCACTTTCTTCGAGCAATCCTACAGATATCACGGCATCGGGCGCTGCACTTGCAGGTCCTACATTTAGCGCAGGATACTTCAGTGCTACTAGCGGAGTTAGCGAAGGCGACACTCTACTTATTCCTTCACCTTCGTCTGTTTCTACTTCGCCATACTACAATGCGTTCTTTTCTAGCCCGTTCAACGTGCTAAATCAGGGCAAATTCCGAGTTATTCGTGCGTACAACAATAGCGTGTACTTCGAGAACTCAAACGTAGTAGAAGAAGAAGTAAATCTCTTGTACA
>Ga0302319_10011366_pt1 | contig 16896 bp, 9 predicted proteins | sample Bog_T0_2_FD_203319 | JGI IMG/M metagenome (GOLD analysis project Ga0302319, IMG submission 203319) | Peat permafrost microbial communities from Stordalen Mire near Abisko, Sweden - Bog_T0_2 | ecosystem: Environmental > Terrestrial > Soil > Wetlands > Peat | place: Sweden: Abisko, Stordalen Mire...
CTGTGTTACAACTGTGCCGCACGTTCAAGTGCGACGATCGCTTCGTCCTCGCGGCCCAATCGGCTGGCCAGCAGGCCGAAGTAGTACTCCAGAAGATAGCGGCCAGGACTCTTGGAACGCGCTGCCTCAAGAATGCGAACTGCTTCGGTGTCATTGCCCTGGCGAGCATAGGTCTGTGCCAGGCCAACATACCCGGCATCGAGTTCCGGATCTTCGGCGAGTGCCGCATTGAAGGCGTCTCGGGCGGCAGGATAGTCGCCCTTGATCATTTCAACGGCGCCCAATCTCAACTTGATCGGCGAGCTTGAGGCAGTCCCGGTTGTTCCAGACTGGATGAACTGGATCGCCTCATCATAGCGGTCCATGTCCATGAGCAGTCGCGTGTAGTCCAGCGTTCGATCCGGGTTAGAGGGGTCGGCTACCGCAGCAGAACGATAGGCTTCAAGGGCCTCCGGCATCTTTTCCTGCATTTCGAACGCTGAGCCGAGGAACATAAGTGCGCCCGCATTTGATGGGCGCTCGTTGTGTAGCGTGGACAGAAGGTTGGAAGCCTCGGCAAACTGTCCATCGTAGAGCAACGCGAGCGCGAGGTTGTAGCGGCTCTCCCAGGACGGATCGAGCAAAGCAACCCGTTGGAAGCAACCTACCGCCTGCTCATAAAAGGCATGCCGGCTGAGGAGCACGGCGATATTGTATTCGCGCACCGGTTTGAGCTGATTGCCTGCCTCCATGCTCTTGATGCGGCTTGCGGCTGCATCCACTTGCCCTATGCGAATCTCGGCTTCGATCAAGGCAGCTCCCGCATCCGGATCGTTTTCGATCAACTGCCCCGCATGGGATGCCTGTTCGAGTGCATCGGCGTCATGGTTCACGGCGATCGCAAGCAGGAAGAGATAGTAGTGTGCAAAGGGATCATTGGGATCCAGTCGTGATGCTTCCCGCAATTCCGGCAGCGAATTGCCATACTCGTTTGCGTTGAGCAGATTGAAGCCAAGGTTCCGATGCGGTGCAGCTTGCGAGGGATCCAGGCGAATTGCAGTGCGATAGTGAATTGCGGCCTTGTCGATATGTTTAAGCTGAGTCTCAGTGATCCCAAGCAGATTTTCGATTGCGGCATTTCGGGGAGCAAGGCGACGCGCCTCCTCCAGCTTGGTCAGAGCTTGATCGAAATGACCTTCACGAATGAGTCTCACCCCATCGTCCAATGCTGTCGTCTGCGCGGTGAGTGAACCAGCAGACGCGATGGACAGGAGGGCAGGTGCGAGCATTCGATTCCAGGTCATCGCTTCGCCCCGTTATCAGCATGATCGTCGGAAGATGTTACGGCCGATCTCTCAGTCTTGATTGCCCGCACCTGCGCAAAGAGCTTAGAGGCTTCAGCGGTCTTCCCCTCGGCACGCAAGACCTGCGCAAGCTGATAGTGCGCACCGCCGTCAGGATCATGTACGAGATCGCGCTTCAGAAACTCTTCGGCTCGGGCATAGTCTTTCTGTGTTGCGTAGGCTTGGCCCAGTTGCTGGTATGCGGGCCAGAGATCGGGCTTGGTGCGAATTGCCAACTCCAGATGTGGGATTGCCTCTGCCGTGCGATCTTTCGCGACAAGAACGGCGCCCAACTCCCCGTTGGCTTCGGGATGTCCCGGGTCGATCTCCAATTGGCGCGTCAATTCGGCGAATGCACGATCTGCATCGCCATGCTTCCAGTAGAGATGACCTAGCCAAAAGTGTACGTCGGGAAGATTCGGATCGGCTGCGGCCACGGCAAGATATTCAGTCAGAGCCTTCTCGTCCTCCCCCCTGTCTACATAAAGTTGACCAAGCAACTGATGTACATGGTAGGAATCCGGCGCAACAGCGAGCAAACGGGCAATCTGCGCGATGGCGACTTGGCGACGCACGACGACCAACTCATAGCGCGCGGAAAGATCGCCGGGGTGAAGTGCCAACCAGCGAAGAAGAGCTGCCTCGGCTGCGTCATATCGGTGCTGATGCATCGCGTTCATCGCCTGGGTGAATGCACTCTCAGTCGGTTTCGCGATTCGCGGAGCATGGGTAAGCGGCTGGTAAGCTCGCGTAGCGTTGGCGGCATCTCCCGACAACGCATATAAGCTTGCCAGAGCAACATCTCTTGCGACGCTCGATGGTTGCATCGCCTCCAGCTTTTCCTCTCCTGCGGCACAGAGCGCGACAAGCTCGGCACTCACATCATTAGCAGAGATGGTGCCTTCCACAGGAAGCCGAAGTGCATCGAGTGCATCGCTTTCGTCAGATTTAATGGCTTGGTCTACTTGGGAAAGCCCTTCTAGTATTTGGCCGGAGAGAACCAGCAACTCGCCGCTTTTTGCAAGGACGGTTGTCGAATTTGGAGACAGTTCACCGGCCTGCTTAAGCTGTTCGAGCGCAGCCGGTATTTGAGCCTGATTGAGAAAGGCCTCCGCAAGATCGAGGTGCGCGTCGACAGACTTCGGATCGCGCTGAATTGCGCGGCGAAGATGGCCTTCAGCCTTGGTCCAATCGCGATCGGCGGCATATGTGCTCGCGTAAATTCGATCCGAGATAGCTGTTCCGGCGGAGTCCTCCAAGAGCTGCTCCGACTGCTGCTTGGCGGCCTTGCCATATGCCTCACCGAGGGAGAAGAGCAAATCAGGATCATCTGGAAACTGCGCAGCGGCTTTGCGCAATTGATGCAAGGCGGCATCCATCTGTCCCGCGTTCCAGAGTGCTGTTCCCAACCAACTCTCGGCCTGCTTGTCCTGTGGGTCCTGTCGGACTGCCTCGCGCAAGAGCGGTACTCCCTGTGCAGGATGATCCAGCCGAACTTCGTCGATCCCCAGCCACAAGCTAACGCCGCGCATGTCGGGCCTCAGCTTTCCGGCTGTCGTAAGCGCCCGCGCGGAATCGTCGAATTTTGACTGGGCGTAATAGACCAGCCCAAGATTCACGTATGCCTCGGGCAATCCGGGCGCAAGCTTCAAGACAGCCCGATATTCATCGACCGCATTATCAAGCCGGCCCTGCTGCTGTGCCAGCTGAGCAGCGCGAAAGTGTTCCTCAACTTGATCCTGATTTTGTGAACTGACACCCTGCGCGGCGCCGCCTAACGAGAGCGCATATTCAATCAGAATCAAGGCGAAGAAAACCAGGAATCGCAGGTGGCGGATGCGGAACATGGATTGATAGTAGTGCATTTGGTCTTCGCTGATTGCCATCGCATGATCCTGTATGGTTTTTCCCAATGGGCTGGCCGTTCTGCAATCTGCATTGTCCTGCGCGCAAAATTAGGACACTCCAGGACCTCAGAGAGGACCCTGGAGTGTCGAGTTGTTTTACAACTTCAGACGCTCCTGGCTGCTTTGCCGGGCATCGTCAGAAGGTGAGCCGTAAAGAGCCCTGGATGTTTCTCGGGCCATAGGCAAGGCCCCCAGCGTTGCCGAAGTTTGTGTTGGTGTTGACCAGCGGGCTGCAGGTTTGCGTCGCCGAACTGCTACAACTCACTGACGTGTCGAAGCCGCTGAAGCGGTGCCGGTTGAGCAGGTCAAAGAACTCCACCCGAAAATCCGTGTGGACCCGTTCGGTGAACATGGGGATGGCCTTTGTGACGTTGAAGTCCTCGCTCGTGTTGAAGAGCTCGCGGACTCCGAGGGCGCGTGGCGCGTTGCCAAAAGTGAAGTTTGCGGCCGGAGCAAAGGCAGCCTGGTTCAGCAGGCGGCTCTGGCCCCAGACATACTTGCCGTGCAGCGCTTTCACGCTCTGTCCGGAAATGACGTTGGGGCGGCTGGCTGAACCGGTTGCGCCCTCGCTGCCGGCGAAGATGCCCGAGGTCCAACCCGACGAAGATACGCTGAGTGGAGTGCCGCTTTGGTACTTCTGGACGGCGGCAATTTTCCATCCACCAACAAGCACGTTGACTGGTCCGCCCTCATTGGCGAACCTCTTGCCTTTTCCGAACGGCAGGTCGTAAGTCCAGGCCAGGACAACGCGCTGCGGGATGTCGAACTGGCTGAGCGCCTTCTCGACCTTCAGATTGTAGGTGTTGAGAGCGCCCGAAGTTCCGTTACCTTCCCAGCCGGCCTCGCTCGGATACTCCGAGTCTGCATTAGTGATGTTTTTGGACCAACTGTAGTTGGCCAATACCGTCAGGCCACTGTTTGTCCGCTTCGTTACCTGGACCTGAAGGGCATCGTAAGTGTAGTCGCCAAACGGATCGTCCATGGTAGCTGAATCCACCGAAACGGTTCCATATTGCGGGAAGGGACGCAGGGCCTGAGAGACAGTGCCACTAAATCCAGGAAAGGGAGCTGCAACCGCGCTCTGGCCCGCGCAAGCCGGACTTGTGGCTTGGTCAGCAATGCTGACTTGCAGACATGCACCTCGCGAAAGGTTCACTGGATTACCTTGGTTGGGGTCATGAAGGAAAGCCTGCAGGTGGTCGCCATGAGCGCCAACGTAGGCCACGTCCACAATAGTCTGCATAGGCAACTGGCGCTGGATATCGAGTGTCCAGTTCTGGATCGTGCCGGGGCGGTCAACTTTGGACTCGAGGAAGAGGGCGTTGCCATTTCCGTTCATGACCGTAGGGTCGATGAATGGCGGCAACTTGCCCGGATAGGCGCTGATCTGGGACAGCACAACCGCCGGAGTTTGAATGCTGGCAGGGGTGGGGTACGAATAGCTGGAGAAGAAGCCCTGGCTGTCATTCTCGGCGAAGCCGCCAACCCGTTGGGTGGAAAAGTAAATGCCGTAGCCGGCACGGATTACGGTGTTGGGATCAGCCGCATATGCGAGGCCGACGCGAGGGCCGAACGCCTTTTTGAAGATCGACTGTGGAGAACTACCGCCGAGGCGTCCCGTGCCGCTGCCTTCGAAGACATATGCGCCGGGAAGGCCACCAGCCCCTGGATTTGCCAGGGTTGGATCCACATAGGACATCCGGTTTTGCGCCTCGGTCACCGGGATTGGCATGTCATAGCGCAAGCCAAGGTTGACGGTTAGCTTGTTGTCGACCTTCCAGTCGTCAGATCCGAAGAAGGCAAGATACTTTGCGCGCCATCCGTTGATCTGCGGTATTGAAATGGATGCATTGGAGGCAGCGCCGAGATAGAAGCTGGCGAAACCAAAGCCGGAATTCGTGTCAGACGGTGTGCTGGTGGGGCCCTGGGTAAAGTTGAACTGGCCGGCACTGCCGGTCAAAATATTCAAGTTGAACTGCGCGGCGCGGAATTCGCCGCCAAACTTGAAGCTGTGCCGGCCCTTTTGCCACGAGACCGCGTCGTCGTATTGGAAGACGTTGTCGTCGAAGGCGCTGGCGCCATCGCTCGGGGTATTGATTCCATTGCCGGGATAGTTGTAGCTGAAGCGAGGAAAAACTGCGTCGCCAACGCCCTTGAGACCGAACTTGCTCGCCCAGTTGCCACCATATCCTCCATCGCCCGAGCCTTCGACGCGATGGCGGCGAGTGAAACCGGCATTGAAGTGGTTGAGCATGGTGGGCGAGATGAAGAAGTCATAACCCAGGCGCAGGTATTTGTTGCCCTGTGTGTTGCCACCGGTGTAAAGCGACCCGAGGCTTTGGGTGCTGACGTAAGGCATGTTACCGGTGAAGTAGCTGCCTGATATCTTGTTGCGGGTGCCGATGTTCTCGTCCACCCGTATGGAATACTGATCGGCCTGCTCGTGGTTGGAACTGACGTCACTGATGTTGAAGTAAGGGCTGGTGCCGGTAGCGAAGGGCATCACCTTTTGTGCTGCTACAAACACCGGGTCCGGACTCTCGGTGATCTTGTTGTTCGGATAAGCCTGGCAGGCCTGTCCCTGGTTGGCGCCTGTGCAGGTCGAATAATCGTAAAGGATGTGGGCCTGAAAGTCTTGACCGTTGACGGTCACTGGCGTTAAGAGGGACGAGAAGTCACCGCCCAGCATAGCCTGCGTTGGGGCAGACAGCAGCGATTTGCCGCCATTGACTTGCCGGAAGCCCTCGTAGTTGAAGAAGAAGAAGGTCTTGTCTGTGCCGTTGTAAAGCCAGGGGACGCGCACCGGCCCTCCGACACTTGCGCCGAAGTCGTTCTGGGTGTCGAGAGGCTTGCTTGCTGAGTTAGCCCCCAAGGTTGCGTTCTGGTAGTTGTTGGTCCAGCTGTTGGCATCTAGGACGCGGTTCTTGAGCAAGTCGTAAGCCGAGCCGTGAAAGTCGTTCGTTCCTTGCTTGGAAGCGAGATTGACCACGCCGCCGCTGGCGCTCCCAAACTGGGCGTCAAACGTGTTGGTCATGACCTTGAACTCAGAAACGGCCTCGACGCTGAAACCATACGTGACCTGCATGTTTGCCGAGGCGAGCTCCGTGGTAGCGCCGTCGAGCAGGATGTCGCCGCCGCCTTGTTGCCCGCCGCTGAGCTTGAAGGCTCCGGCGGGTGGCGAGGAGGGGTTGTTGCTCATGGTGCCGGCAAATCCGGGCGAGAGTGCTGCAAACTCCAGCGGATTGCGGATCTCACCGCCGAAGGGCAGCGGAAGCGAAGCCAGTACCTGGGGCGTCATCGTGAAACCGACATCGGAAGATTCCGTCTGCAGGTGGGATGCATCGCTGTTCACAGTCACGCTGGCTGATTCCGCACCGACCTTCAATGCGGCGTTCACCGTGGATGTGCTGCCCACATCCACTCCAATTCCGCTCTGGACGTAGGACTCGAACCCTGGCGCCGTGACTGTAAGGGCGTATGTTCCCGGGGGGAGTTCGCTAAATGAAAACAGGCCCTCTGCGGTCGCCTTGGTGGCATAGTTGCTGCCGGTGTTTGTTTCCTTCAGATTCACGGCGGCACCTGGGATCAAGGCACCACTCGCATCCTTCACAGTACCGGTTAGAGTGCCTCTGGCCGATTGGGCCACGACGGGGACGGCTGCTACCAAGCCAATCGCCACCAACAGCAGTAACACCAGGCGCCACATATTGTGCGCCGCCGGTCGAGTGTGATTCATGATGACTCCTCTCAACGTTTCCATTGTTTTTCAGGCCTCCAAATTGCTTTCGACAAAACTTTCAAGGATCAGGTTGACGCTGCTCACGGCAGGAAGACCTTTGAGAATTCGGCGCGTGACCCAGATGGAGAGCAACTGCAGGAGTGCAATCACAGGCAAAGCATATTTAAGAGCCGCAACACCCGACCCCCAAAATGCAATGCCCAGAAATAAGCCGCAGCCCAGGGCGCGTCCGAGAAAAAGCCCGAACTCGTGGTTGAAGATATAGGCGTACTCGTTGCGTCCTTCGATACGGCAGACCACGTCGACCACCTGAAGCTGGATTGGATAATAGGCAAGGTCCAGCAATGGTTTGGCCAACAGAAGACAACCGATGAAGATGAGCACGCCAACGGCGTTGAATAGCAGGGTATTGGTGACTGCGCCTATAAAGAACAGCAGAAGCCCTGATGTAAAAACGAAAAGGCGATGTCTGGGTGCGGCTATCCTTCCGGCCAGGTACAACAGGCATGCGGAAAGGACGCCGCCAATGGCCTGCGTGGCGCCCAGGGTTCCTTCCTCGCCCACCAGCAGCATGATGAGCATCGCCGGTGCGGTAACAATGTAACCCTGTGCCAGGCCCTTCAGCAGTGCCAACTCCAGCATCTTCCACCACAGTGGATGAAAGTGGAAGAAGACAAACTTTGCCTGCTTTGGATTGCGGAACGTTCCCCGTTCGAGGATTACCGCAGAAACAATAGTCAGACAGAAAACAACGATGGCAATGATATGGTAAGCGCGATTTGCAACGCCACCCAGCCAGCCATACAGAGCAGTGCCGCTGATGAAGAGACCGATGAGCGCCGGAACTGCAACAGCGGCAAGCGATGCAATGAAGTTCTCTACGCCGTAGTAATAGTTCCGGTTGTCGTCATTGGTTGCAGTCAGCGCAAGGTATCCTCGATTCGCCCAGAATATGCCGGTGGCCAACCCCATGGTGAAGCCTGAGGTCGCAACACCGATGGGAGTGAGGATGCTCAATTGCATCATAAGCATCATCGCCGCGCCCGACAATATCATTCCGGCGGCGTACAGATGCTTGGCGCCAACGCGGCCCAGCAGCTTGCCATTCATAAAGAAAGCAAGCGGAGTCGCTGCGTAGATCGATAACTGGTATGTAACTACCTTGGCGACGGCGTGCGAATTACGCATGACATAAGCAGCCACGAAAATCTCGATCACCGGCAGGACGAGCGCATAGATCATGTTCGAAACCATCAGTATCTGCATGGAGTGCGGGCATCTAAGGAATACCTCGAATTCCTTGCGCAGGTGGTTCATCCCTTCGCTCCAAGAGGCAGAACAAGGCTGGACAAAACGTCTGATATCGACAAATGCGCAGCACAGATCACGCTGTCGGCCGCGCCGTAGTACATCGTGATTCGGTCTCCATCCACTACATGACCGTTGGTGAAGATGACCTGGCCGAAGAAACCCTCCAACTCATAAGACATTGTTGGCTCCATGATCGGCGTCTCAGAGCGTGCCAGCACCCGCCAGGGCTCGTCCAAGTCAAGCAGCAATGCGCCCAGACAGTAGCGATTTTCTTTGGTCGCGCCGTGATAGATCTCCAGCCAGCCCTCGGAAGTCCGGATCGGTGCGGCACCGGCTCCAACGCGAGCACTGTCCCAGTACCCCTCGCGGCTGTGAGCCAGACAGTGGTGATGGCCCCAGTGCGCAAGGTCAGACGACTCGGCCAGCCAGATGTAATTGCCACCCAGTTCAGGGCTGCTGGGCCGATGCAGTGCGTAATACTTCCCGCCAATTTGCTCTTCGAAGATCGCACAGTCTTTGTTGTGGGGCGGGAAAATCATGCCCACATGGTCAAAGTCTGTCCAATCGCGCGTTACCCTCAATCCGACGCCGACGCCGTTGCTGGACACCTGCGTATAGGTCAGATAGTAGGTATCCCCGATCTGCGCCACACGGCTGTCCTCGATCCCGTAGGTCTCCAACTCCCCGCTTCCCATCAACGGCTTGATGTTCTCCGGCTCGGTAAAGTGAATGCCGTCGTCGCTTGTGAGTAATCGAAGATGCGAGAGCGTGGTGAGGTAATCCGCCCCATCGAAACTGATAACCCGCGGATCGGTCAGATCGAGCCTTGGATCGCTCGAATCGAACTCGAGCACCTCCAACTTTCCGTCGGGGCTTAGGATGGGGAACGAGGTCTTGCCCGGAATTTGCGTCGGGCGCTCCGCAACGCGAACCAGCAACCAGACCTTGCCCTGGTAGCGGAACACCCCCGGATTGAGGAGGCAGGTCACCTCCATGCCTTCCACGCTTGGGCGAAGGTCCTGTGGCCTGAGGACGGGGTTCTCGCCGAAGCGGTTGGCTAGCTCTTTGGTCATGGGCCCTTCGTGCTTCTTGGGGATCTTGCCTTCCTGACGGCGTTTCGAGACGATGCAACTCGCACTTCGGAAGACTCCAGCAACATTCAATGAAGGCCACAACCGCTGAAAAGGAACTCACGGCAAAAATCTTTGAGAATCAATGCGAATTACATGTGATTCGCAAAAGAACAAGGCAATGTTGATAGGGATATCGCGCACTCGTCTTTGCATTGATCCCGATCCGCAAACAAGTCGAGATCAGCGCGGAACTGCGCGATTCTTGCTCGATGATCGTCGACCATAATGCAATCCTTTGCTGTCCCCCTTTGGGTTTCGCTTGAAGCGTTCTGTGTGCTAGCATTCGTCGACTGAATGGTGTTTTGAAATAGTGAGCAATATTGCTCACTATTGAACTCAGTCTGGGCATGTAGATGGGGATCGAAGGGAATGACGGAAGTTGATTCGGCTCTTCGGGCAGACGCCCGTTGGCAATTGATCGAAAGAATCGTCGCCAGCCCACCCTTCCAGAAGTCTGCTCGGCTCAGGGATTTGCTGTGCTTTCTGGCGGAGAGGTCCCTCCACAGCCAGGTTCAAGATCTGACCGAGCACCGTATTGGAAGCGCTGTCTTCGGCAAGGCTCAGGATTACAGCGTCGTCGAGGACAGCTCAGTTCGCGTTCACGTCCGCCAGTTGCGCCTCAAGCTGCACGAGTATTTCGATGGGGAAGGTCGCAGCGAACCGGTAATTGTCGAGATTCCGAAGGGCGCATATACTACCCTTTTTCGAAATACTGAACACGACGCCGTCGCAGAGCCCGCACCCTCCGTTGCTCGCTCCAACTCCTGGATTCGGCTTCTCCCGTGGGCACTCGCAACGATCTTTCTAATCACCACGCTTACAGCTTGGCTTCGCCGTCCGGCCACTATTGTGCAGCCACCTCCTCCCTGGCCTTTGGCTGCGCTATTCGATTCGACAAATAGTCCAGTTCAGACGGTGGTTGCCGACATCAATTACGGGATGTTGCGGCTCGTCGATGAGCAGCCAGTGACCCTCGACCAGTATTTGAGCGCCTCCTACCGGAGCGGCGCAGCATTTATGAACCCTCACCTTACCGCCCGTGATGTGCGCGTAAACAAATACCTTTCCGGCTCCCTCCTTACTTCCTACGCAGACGTCGTTGTAGTTGACACGCTGTTGCGCCTGAGCGGCAACTCGCGGGATCGGCTTGAAGTGCGCTCCGCCCGGGAGCTGCGTCCGCGTGACCTTGAACAGGGCGCCTTTGTCTTTGTAGGTAGCCCCAGCTCAAACCCCTGGGTGTCCTACTTTCAAGAAAAGCTCAACTTTCAAGAGAGCGAAGGCAAGGTTGGAGAAAGCCTGAAATTCTTCCGGAATGCCCATCCTAAACCAGGAGAACAGGGGACTTATCAGGGTTTGGCATTCACCGGAAGCTCAGGAGAGGATTACGCCACCATCTCGCTGTTGCCGCTTGCCAACGGCCGTGGCAGTGTCCTAATCCTGCAAGGATTACAGCAGGAGGGTACCGAGGCGGCCGGACTTTTTTTGGCTGATGCCAGCAGTCGGCAAAAGCTCCAGGAGGCCCTGGGCTTCTCCGGTTCTCCTAGCCAGCCCGTCTATTTCGAAGCCCTCATCCGCACTCAGGCAGTTGCCGGCGCTCCAAATTCAACATCTATCGTCGCCACTCGCGTGATTCACCCGTGAGCAAAGGCTGGTCGCCGCGCATCATTGATGTACGATTCGAGGGCCGGTTTACGTTCGAATTTCGAGAACCCTCGCCTCAAACGGACGCAACGTCAACTCTGCTTCTCCCGCATGCGTTTCCAGTGTCTTGTTGAGCATCAGATCTCGGACTCGGTCTTCCTTATGCGCGGTCGCGAGCGTTACTCGCTTCTCATCCGGCCAGGGATTGTAATAGAGATACGCCCGCGGAAGATCGGGTTCCATGAAGTCGGTTTTCCCCAAATCCCAACGTAACAGCCAAGGGTCTCCCTGGGCTTGAATCATCTTGTCCAGCCACATAACATAGGCACCTCCGTAGATTGAGCGGTGCCCAGCAAAGTCACCCGTCGCATAGGGACTGTGTCCCTTCTCTTCCCGGCTCAATCTCTCGTAAGGGAACATGGGCGGCAGGTCGGGGCGGCTCTGATTTTCCCGTGGCAAATACTCCGGGTAAAACCAGCGCATATTCGACGCAACGTTCAACGCAAGGCGCGCCACCTCCGCGCCCAACTCTGGACAGAATCGAACTGCCGGTAATAGGTACGGGAGCGTCACCATCGATTCCATGCTGTAGGTTTGGTTGGCGGGTTCGGTGCAAAATCCTGCCATCAGCCCGTTCACTTCGCGCCCTCCCCAACTCCCAGACGTCATCAACTCTACCTTGGAATCCAGCACAAATCCCAGCGCCTTTCTCGCGCTTGCCGGGTAACCCATTGCCTCCAGCCGTGCAGCCGCAAGCGTAGCCATTGCTCCGCTTGGAACCTCGTACCAGGGGTTCCTTCGAAAGTCTAGGTAACGATCCATTCCGGTTTTGGCCTCTGCCAGAAACAACGCTTTCCCGGTCAGCTTCCATGCCAGAAGCATCACGTAGCTGTAGCCGCCCACAGCGTCGGGTTGCCTGTAAATGTCATGATTGGTGAAGGGGGCAGCCTTGGCAAAGTCATAGCCCTGGCTGTTGAAGTCATATTTCAACTGCTGCGCCATTTCCTTGAGCCGCGTCGCGCTCTTCTCCACGCGCGCAAGCCATTCAGCATCCTTCCCAAAGCGCAACCGGATCAGCCCATAGGCCATTGCGGTCACATTCATCAGGTACCAGTACTCGCAGAGCGTTGCCCCAGCGCCGTCGAGGAACAGCCCGTACGGCTCGCTGAAGTAGCCCTTCAGCGTAGTCGCTAGACCCGCCAGTCCCTCTCCGCGCAATTCTTTCCCCAAAGCCATTGGCGCATAAGTTGTAAGGCCGCCGTCCTGCTCGCCTTCCAGCGCCGATGGGAAAACCTGCCGACCATCCTTCGTGAACGTATTCAATCCGTGCGCCGGATCCATCACCCATGCGTCGAATGCATTGGCCAGCGAGTGAAAATCCAGCGGTTTTTCTTCTGGCCGAGCCGGCAGTCCGCTCCAGCCGGCCGAGTCCGCAGCCCAGAGGATTCCCGGTTCTGCCCAACTGACAAGACCGAGGGCTGCCACTCCCTTCAGGAACGCCCTGCGGTTTGGCAGCCCATCGCCTCTGTCGATCTCGCTCTTCTCTCTGTCAGTTATTTCCACTTCCATTCGTTCCCTCTTCGATCTGAAAATCGTATCCATTGTCCGATCCTCTTACGCGTCTCTTCGAAGCACCAAGGATAAACAAACCTCATTCTCGATACGGTTTGCGATTTCGCCAAGGGCTTAACACGGGAATCATACCCAAAAACACTGAATTCACATGTGAGTCTCTCCGCAATGACGGTTCTAAAGCAGAGCGCGGGAGCCCAGAATTCGCAAAGTGTATCTGATCAGCACAGCCTGATTTGTGAGGACCGGCATTGAAGTGCTATTGCTTCCATCAGCGCATCTCGCTTTGAAGTCAATGGTGCGCCCTGTTTGGCGACCTTACTTCTCCTTCAAAGGAGCATGGCCTGGGGGCATCGCAGAGCCGCTGCCTTCGACCAAAGTGACGAATCGGTCCCCAACACCATCGGGGAATTGCTCCAGCAGGCCGCTTGGCCAAAGGACCTCGATTCGGTCGAAGGAAGCAGCCTGCCCTATTCCGAAGTGGAGGCGCGGGTCGCTGGTGGATAGATAGCTTCCACCCGCACGCACTTCATCCGTTTGCTTGATGTTTCCCGTGGTGACCGTAACTCGGGCGCCAATCGCCATCCGGTTGCTCTTTGTGCCTACCAGTTTCAACGTGATCCAATGGTTGTCATTCCTGGTTTCGTTAAGAAAAAGAGAGGGGGGAGCCCCGACGTTGAAAACCAGGATGTCAAGCCTTCCATCATTGTTGACATCTCCCAGTGCTGCTCCCCTCCGGGATTTCAACAGGCATGCATTTAAGCCGGCAGCGGAAGCAACCTCGCGGAATTTGCCGTTCGTCTCATTGAGGAAGAGCTCGATCGGCTCCACAAAAGGCGGCTCACCGGGCGCCCCATCGAGCAAGGTCGAGAAGTTACCTGAAGCCATGAAAATATCCTGCCAGCCGCTGTTGTCGAAGTCGGCGAAGTTTGCTCCCCACTTGACCAGCGGTGAGGTGGGAGCGGCGATTCCTGCATGATCGGCAACATCGTGAAACTCGTTGTTACCGTCGTTCATGTAGAGGCTTGCCGGCTGGCTGGCAAAACGCGTCACGAACAGGTCGAGCCTGCCGTTGTGAACGAGGTCGGCGAAGTCGCATGCCATGTTGCCGTAGGTTTGCCCCATTTCCCCGTAGGCGGTCCCGGAATCAAGGCCGATATCGTCAAAGCTCCCAACCCGTTTGTTGTGAAACAGAAAATTGTTGGACCCATCGTTGGTGACATAGAGATCGGGCCAATCATCGCCGTCGAAATCTCCCCAGCAGATGCCCATGCCGTGCGCCTTCTGTGTGTTTTGGACACCGGCTTTGGCCGCGACCTCTTCGAAGGTTCCGTCGCCCCGATTCCGATAGAGGAGGTTGGTTTCGCCAGGCATGTTGCCAGGCAGCTCGGTGAGTGCGTTCTTGTATACCGTTTTTTGAGGGTCGGGAAGATGTCGGGGATCGGTGGAGACATAGCGGGCAATGTAGAGATCCACAAATCCGTCACGGTCGTAGTCAGCCCAGCCGGCTCCGGCGCTGAAGCCTCCGCCGCCAACGCCCGCCCTCGCCGTGACGTCGGCGAATTTGCAGCCACCGAGATTGTGATAGAGCACATTGTGGCCGTAGCCGGTGACATAAATATCAGGAAGCCCGTCGTTGTCGTAATCTGCGGCGGCAATCCCAGTGGCCCAGCCCTTGGTTGTCAACCCCGCGGCTTCGGTAATGTCCGTGAAGTGCAGTGTCTTCCCGTTGGCGTCATTTCGGTAGAGCGTAATCATCGGATCGCCACCAGAAAGGTAGCGGTCGATTGAGGAATCGTTAACCACGGCAATGTCCAATTTGCCGTTATTATCGCAATCCAGAAAGGCGACTCCGCCGCCGCTCATCGTTTCGATGACGTAGCGCCTATCGAGATTGGTGTGCGGAACAGTGCCAATTCCAACCTCTGCCGAAACGTCTCGAAAATCCGGCACTGTGGGTTGCACGAGCGGCTTGGGCACTGCCGGCGAGGGAGTTTGTGCGGTGAGAGCGAAGGCAGAGAAGAGCAATACGATGCACGCTGGCGTCCGAATCCTCATCTTGCTCGAAATTCTAGCACTGCAAAATGCCAGCCAGTCGGACTTTGCCGTTCTGCTAACAGTCACAATGAGTCCGCCCAGATCCGAAGACCCGCCTTCCGGGTCGTGCGCATCGGAAATGGTCCGGAGAGTGTCGTCGCGCAGATCGCAGATGGGCAGTGCGCACCGCGGTCGCTCCGATCTCTTTTTGGCCTGGGCGTGTGATCGGCTAGCCCGGAGCACTCGGCATTTCCTCACCGTTCTCGACGATTTGAACAGATTACAGATAGAGTTCGTCTCGCTCCGGGAAAATATCGATACAGCCACCCCGCTGGGCCGGGCCATCATCGTGATCGTCGGCACAGTAGCTGGGCTGGAACGCTCCTCGATAGTCGAACGTGGCTCCGCCAGCACGCCGTTACCGTCCAGGAGCATGCCGCATGACTGACCAGCTTTTCGCACGCACGGCCCTTATAACCGGCTCGGTCGGAATCGTCGCTGTGGTGTATCTGGACCGCCGCAGGCCGAACTCCAACCTCAACGAATTACGCGAAACCGTCCAACAGATCGTCGCAAGCACGCAACGCCTGGAGCGCTCGCTGAAAGACCGGAGGCGCGTAATCAACGACGCCCACAAGAAGACCTCCGATGTGACAAAAGGGGTCGAAAAACCCGCCCGCTAAACCCAATCGAATCAGAGGCCGGATCTACCCGATCCGGCCGTGTCAAAAGGTGTGGATTAAGTCACAACGCCATCCACTTCGCTTAGTGCCCGGTCCCACTTAGTGCGATGCTTTGCGGAGAGCCGGCTACGTTGTCACTGATGGTGACGGATGCAGTAAGTGCTCCAGTGGTGGTGGGAGCGAAGTGCCCGTGGATGGTGCAGCTTGCTCCCGCGGCCAGGCTCGTCCCGCATGCGTTGGCGAAGACGAACGAAGAGGCATCTGCTCCGGTCACTGTGATGCTTGTGATCGTCAAGGCTGCGGTCCCGGTGTTGGTCATGGTGATTGACTGCGAGGCGCTTGAAGTGCCCACGGTCGTTGCAGGATAGGAAAGGCTGGCGGCTGAAAGTTTGACCGGAGCTGGCGGCGCAACCCCCGTCCCGCTCAACGCGATGGTCTGCGGAGAGCCAGCGGTGTTGTCAGTAATCATGACAGTGGCCTTCAACGGGCCAGCTGCCGTGGGAGCAAAATGCCCATGGATGACACAACTCGCACCGACCGCCAGGCTTGTCCCGCATGTGTTTGCGAAGACGAACGAAGACACATTCGTACCAGTCACTGCGATGCTGGTAATCGAAAAAGCCGCGGTCCCGGTGTTGGTCATCGTCACTGACTGCGAATTGCTCGACTGGCCCTCATCGACAGAGCCATAAGAGAGGTTGGCGGCGGAAAGTGTCACCGGTGGTTCCACGCCTGTTCCGCTCAAGGCGATACTCAGCGCTGAGCCGGAGCCAACGCAGGTGATGGTGACGGCTGCGGTCAACGCGCCAGTGGTGGTGGGTGCAAAGTGGCCATGGATGGTGCAACTGGCCCCCGCAGCCAAGCTCGACCCGCAGCTGTTGGCGAAGACATACGAAGAGGCGTTCGCGCCGGTCACTGCAATGCCGGTGATCGACAAGGCTGTGGTCCCGGTGTTGGTCATCGTCACAGCATGGGATATGCTCGAAGATCCCACGGCGGTTGACGGGTAGGAAAGGCTGGTGGCCGAAAGAGTGATCGGTGGTTTGACGCCAGTCCCGCTCAGCGCGATACTGCTCGGCGATCCAGCGCCGGTGTAAGTAACGGTGACGGCAGCTTTCAATGCGCCGGCGGTCGTAGGCGCGAAGTGGCCGTGGATGGTGCAGTTAGCCCCAGCAGCCACGCTCGACCCGCAGCTGTTCGCGAAGACGAATGAAAAGGCATTTGCGCCCGTTACAGCGATGCTGGTAATTGCCAGGGTTGCCGCGGTGGTGTTCGTGAGAGTCACAGATTGAGAATTGCTGGAGGTTCCCAAGGTAGTCGAAGGGTAGGAGAGGCTAGTGGCCGAGAGACTGATTGTCTGCCCCACGCCGGTGCCGCTGACGGCGATCGACTGGGTCGCAGCGGCCGCGTTCAGTGCGTTATCGGTGAGGACCGCACTGCCGCTATTGGTCCCTGCGATGGTGGGAATAAAGTTCAAAGACACGTCGCAGCTTGCGCCCTGACCAACTTGAGAACTGGAGCTGCAAAGATTCGAGTCCGACGTGTTTTCAG
>Ga0302319_10011373_pt1 | contig 16891 bp, 10 predicted proteins | sample Bog_T0_2_FD_203319 | JGI IMG/M metagenome (GOLD analysis project Ga0302319, IMG submission 203319) | Peat permafrost microbial communities from Stordalen Mire near Abisko, Sweden - Bog_T0_2 | ecosystem: Environmental > Terrestrial > Soil > Wetlands > Peat | place: Sweden: Abisko, Stordalen Mire...
ATAGCTGGTAATAACGACTTTGCCGCTTTTGGACCGATCAACCTCGATCCAACCACCACCGCGACCAAGGCGACGAATACAGTCACGTTTACCAGTCCCGCTCCGGCGAGCGCGGAGTACGGATCGAGCTTCACGATCTCGGCTTCCGGCCTGGGCACAGGGGCGATTAGCTATTCCAGCGATGGCGTGGTGTGCACCAACTCGGGTGCGACCTACACCATGATCAGCGGCACGGGCAACTGCACCGCGACGGCGACGCAATCTGCCGACCCGAACTACCTGCAGGGGAGCGCTTCGGCGAGTGTGACCGCTGAGTCGGCGGTCGCTACGGTGACCGTAACGTCATCGTCGACGAACAACACCTCGACGTATGGAACATCGGTCACGTTCACGGCGACGTTGACGACGGACACGGGCCAAGTAAAGAGCCGGAAACCCAAAGTGACGGTGAAGCCGAAGGACGTGAACGGGGCGATCAGCTGGAGCCCGAACACGGGATGCAGCACGAGCGCGGTGTCGGGCACGCCTCCACAGACGGCGACATGTACGACGACGAGCCTGGGCGGCGGCAGCGACACGGTGATCGCGACGTACACTGCGAACGACGGCAACCACAACTCGCCGGCCTCTGGCTCTGTTAGCCAGACGGTCGACCCGGCCAGCCAGACGATTATGGTTACGACGCCGGCTCCGCCGTCCGTAGTTAAGGGCAGCACGTTCACGGTAATGGCTGCCGCCAGTTCCGGACTGCCGGTTGCATTCACCGTCTCGGGCGCCTGCACGAACTCCGGCGGCGCGATCAGCATGTCGGACGTAGCGCACGGAACGTGCATGATCAACATGAACCAGGGAGGCAATGGCGATTACCAGACCGCGACCCAGGTCACCGAAACGACGACGATAGCCCTTGCGCAGATGCCCATGGTGAGCTTCACCGGGGCGCCGGCAACGGCTGTTTACGGCACGGACTTCGAAATGACAACGACGACCAACGCCAGCACTACGGCGGTCATTACCGCGGCGGGCTCCTGCACAGTCAACGGGAGCAGGGTCACGATGACGGAGGGCATGGGCATGTGCACGCTGAAGGCATCATGGGCAGCGGATGATGTCTACAAGGCCGCGACGGCCACACAGAAGACAACCGGTGAAAAGGCATCCACGTCCGTCACCTGGGCAACACCCTCGGCGATCACTTGGGGAACGGCGCTAAGTGCAGCCCAGTTGAATGCGTCTGGCAGCGTACCAGGCGCGACCACGTATTCGCCGGCTTCCGGCAAGGTGCTCACTGCTGGAACGCAAACGCTGAATGTCACGTTCAAGCCGACGGCAACAAGCGACTACTCCGACTCAACCGCGTCGGTGCAGCTCGTGGTTAGCCAGGCGACGACGACGACAGCGATCACCAGCACCAGCGCGAATCCCTCGGTTGTTGGACACGCAATCGTTGTCCACTACTCGGTAGCATCCTCGGGTAAGGCAACGGGCAGCGTGACGGTGACTGCCAGCAGCGGGGAAACCTGCACGGGAACGGTCGCAGCAACGACGGGCCTTGGAAGCTGCATGATCAAGCTGGAGACGGTTGGATCCATCACCCTGACTGCGGCCTACGGAGGCGATGCAAACGATACCAGCAGCACCTCGGCCGGCTTCACGCAGACCGTAAACCCGTAAGCACCCTATCAGAGCGTTGACAAAGTCCAGTCGACTTCGCCACGTGATCGGGTTTTGATCGCATTCCATTCGCCGCGTGCGATCGAGTAAACCGGACTGCCACTTTGCCGGCCAGAGAAAATGGCTGTAGGCACGTGGGAGCACTGGCGGTGCACTCTCTCCAGTCCGGTACAAGAAAAGAAAAACGCAAATTGGCGGGAATTTCGCGAGGATTTCAGCGAACTACGGCGACAGTTCGCATCACCTCAGACTGCGTGGCGGAGAGTAAGACATTCGAACCTTCGGTACCCTTTTGAATTCGCGACAATCTCCGAACCTTGAGCGACAGTCGCTCACCGACCAAGTGAGAATGTGCGTCTGGGCGGGTTCCGCGAGGCCGCCCAGATTGGGTTTCCGCAATGTTCAGAACTCAAGCAAGACTATGGACACGTCGTTGCCGCAGCGTTCGACACCGAGTTGGGAAAATAGACGTCGGTGTCGGCAGCGTTGCTCGTCGAAATACCACAACTCGCTTCATTGATCGTGTTCTTGGTGACGTTGTTGGTACCACCAGCCCCGTTGTCCTGGAAAGAGATGGCATCGTTAGCTGTATCGGAGATTATGTTTTGCTGCGCCACAACGCCGGTCGCTGAATTCAGGCTGATGGCGTTCTGGGTGGAAGAGATGTTATTGGCGGTCGCCTTCACATTAGGGCCCGCTTGCTGAAATGCGATTCCGCTCTGGGCTTGATTGATCGTGTTCCCCGAGATCGTCCCCCCCACGTTCGGCCCGAAGATGACGCCTCCGCCATTGATGGAGTGAATGCTGTTGCCCTGGACGGTAACGGCCGAAGCGGATCCTGATCCGTTTTCGCCATAGACGCCAACGGCGGGCGAACCACATCCGTTGCCGGTATTGCGGATCACCGAATTAAAGACTTTGCCCGAAGACGGATTGGCAGCGCTCAGATACGCGATGCCAGCAATCGCTCCTGCTGGACAACCGGAGTTGTTGCCATCCACGGTGACGCCAGAGATGTTGACCGGTCCCGCGTCCTGAACGAGGATTTGCGCATAGATCGGATAACTCGTGACCGGACCGGTGCCGTTTTGTTCGAAGACTCCGGGCGGCGTAAGGACTACCGACTTGTTGGTGCCGTTGGCGATACCCTCCAATGTAATGGGAGCGCTGATGAGCAGTTGCTCGCTATAGGTGCCCGGGCAAATCTCAACGGTGGCCCCGGAGGGGACGGCGTTGACTGCGGTTTGTATGGTGGCGTAGTTGGGCAGCTTGGTTTTGCAGGTGCCAACCTGGACCGCCATCGCCGTTGTCTTGGGAATGCTCCACCAGAACTCGAAGTCCACTGAGGTGTTGAAGTAGTTCGTGGGATTGCTGCCGTTGTTTGCGGTGTAAAAATCGAGGAGATCCTGGCCGTTGCCGATGCCCGCGGGCGAGCCATTCCAGGTTTGGAACTGGAACGTGGTCTGATAAGCCCCGCCGCTGACGATCTGGAAGAGTGGGTCATTCGGATTGCCACTATTGGTGATACCGAGCGCACTTTTGGTCGTCGTGTCGCCTGTCAGAAATCCCGAGCCGAGGAATCCAGGCGTGCCCGTGTTGGGCTGAATCTGAACGATGAACTGGGTATTGATGCTGACCTGTTGGAGGGAGATCGTGTTCTGAAAAACCCAGGGCTGGGTGGAACCCCAGGCCAGGATACCGGTGGCCGGGTTGTAGCCCAGAAACGACATATTCCCCGGATTCGTAAAGGTGGACTGCGCGACGTTTAATACGTAGTTCACTCCATAGTAAAGCGATTGATAGTCGCTGCTGTTGAATCCAGAGTAGCCGTAAAGCGCGGGAGACGATGTATACGGAGCGCCGCCTCCTGAAGTGACGGTGACACCCCCGGGGGGCGTATACCCCATGGTGTAGGTTTGAGCGTACAGAGAAGGGACCCCGAGCAACGTCGCGAGCAATGTCGCAAAGAAACTTAGCTTTTTCATTGTTGGTCTCCTGAGATTGAAGGTAAGAGCCTTCCGCGCAGAACGAATCCCGCTAGGACCAGCCCCACATTTGGGGCGAAATTTACGCTCAGCAGGAACATTTGTCAATGTCAGTGGACTCATCGAGAAGGAATGGTTGTCGAACGTTCGCGCGGGCCGCGCCTAGCCGACGGTGCGCTCACCAGGTTCCACCGGCAGAACTGCGCCGAATCAGTTCGATTCAAGTGCGTTGCCCAAAGTGCGAAGTCTCTTGCACCACAAGCGGGCCGGAATAGATTGGCGTGTTCCTGGTTGAATCGCCCGAAAATGTGAACCGCTGTGTTGCGAAATCGGCTCAAGGGAGAGCCGAATGTTGTATTTTGCAACGTACCGAGGTGCTCTTCGGCTTCCCCGCGAAGGGAGCAATAGGGCACGGAGTAGACGGGGATTTACTCCGTGCCCGACATTTCCGATCTAATCCTTCAACCCCTACCCCTCCCAAAAGCAGGTTGCTCTGAGTGCGATGCGATCGTGTCCGAGCGGCGGCTCGTTGACTCCCGGATGCCGCGTTCGTAAGATGAAGCGATCAAAACTGGGGGCCCCGAGGAATGATCGGCCAAACCATCTCGCACTATCGTGTCCTCGAAAAACTCGGCGGCGGCGGGATGGGAGTGGTGTATAAAGCCGAAGACCTGACGCTGCACCGGTTTGTCGCGCTTAAGTTTCTGCCCGACGAGGTGGTCAAGGACCCGCAAACCCTGGCCCGCTTTCAGCGTGAGGCGCAGGCGGCTTCTGCCTTGAACCATCCCAACATCTGCACAATTTATGAAATCGGACAGCAGGACCATCAGCCCTTCATCGCCATTTATGAAATCGGACAGCAGGACCATCAGCCCTTCATCGCCATGGAGTTTCTCGATGGCGTGACGTTGAAGCATCGCATTGGAGCGAGACCGCTGGACACCGAAACCGTCCTGTCGCTGGGTATCGAGATTGCCGACGCCCTCGATGCAGCGCACTCTGCCGGGATCGTACATCGCGATATTAAACCGGCCAACATCTTCGTCACCAAGCGCGGCCATGCCAAGATTCTCGACTTCGGATTGGCCAAACTGTCGGTCGCGTCTCTTGGGAGCGTATCGGAAAATACAGCGACCCTGGCGGTCGAGGAACAACACCTCACCAGTCCAGGCATGGCGCTGGGAACAGTCGCCTACATGTCGCCGGAGCAGGTGCGCGGGAAGGATCTGGATGCCCGCAGCGACCTTTTCTCATTCGGCGCAGTGCTCTACGAGATGTGCACCGGAGCACTTCCGTTTCGTGGAGATACGACGGGCGTCATTTTCGATGCCGTCCTCAATCGAGTGGCGCTGCCGCCGGTTCGGCTCAATCCGGAAGTGCCGGCGGAATTGGAACGCATTATCGGCAAGGCGCTCGAGAAGGATCGCGACCTTCGGTACCAGCACGCCGCCGACATACACAGCGATCTGAAGCGGTTAAAGCGGGACACGGGCTCCGGCGCCAGCGCTGCCAGCTCGGCATCGTCGTCGGAACGGAGAGAGCATCAGACTGCCGAGCACCACGCGACACAGTCTCCGCCTTCCGGCACGCCATCGGTTCAACAATCGGCCACTCAGCATTTTGGGTTCCAGCGCTCCAGTGGCTCTGTCATCGCAGAGACAGCCTCACGCAACAAAGGGAAATTGGCCGGCCTGATCGCTGTGGTTTTTCTGGTTCTGGCATTGGCGGGCTACGGAATCTTTCATCTCTTCTCCAATCATGCGCCGACTACTCCGGGAAAGATCACGCAGATTAGCCACTGGCACAAGCCGATCTCGCAGACCATCCTTTCCCCGGATGGACACACGGTAGCCTTCACATCGTATTTTCAAGGCTACGAGCAAGTTTTTGTGATGCTCACTTCCGGAGGCGACCCTTTACAGCTCACCAGCGACGAGGGCAGCAAGTACCTTGATAGTTTTTCCGCTGATGGAACGCAAATTTACTATCAGCGCGAGCTTGGCGCTGGAGAAGAAATCTGGGCGATGCCCACTTTGGGTGGAACTCCCACTCGCCTTCTGCAAGGTTACGACCTCCATCCTTCTCCCGACGGCAAGAGCTTGTTCTACTTCAAGCCGGGTACGCGCGACCTTATGCAATCGCCAGCCGATGGCGTGGGCGGGAAGACCATTCTGGGGGCCAAGGAGCTTGGCGTTGACCTGCTCGAACAACTCGTGTTTCCCGACGGTGCCGAGCTTCTGCTCCTTGCCCTCAAGGACAAAGATCCCCAGGGTACCGTTCGGTTGTACCGCTGGAATCTTGCAACCCGTAAGGCCACGAATATCGGCGAGCTTTCCGGATCGCCAAGATCGATAAATTGGGGAGATCCCGGAAAGACGCTGCTTTTCCATCGCGAACTTAACGGAATTATCAATCTGTGGGAATACAGTCTCGGCGATAAGACTTACACTCAGCTGACTTCCGGTCCGGGCCCCGATTATTTTGCGATGAAGGATCCGGACGGGAAGGGGATTTTCTTCGTCAACGGAAGGGATTCTGGATACCTGTCGGTTTACGACCTACACACGAAAAGCTCGAGCGATATTGCGGCGGACCTTGCGACGCAGCCAACGCTTTCGCCCGACAGCAAGCGCGTAGTGTACGTAACCACGCCCGACGTGTCCCGCTCCGAACTCTGGGTGTCCGACACGGATGGCAGCAATAAAACCAGGATCACTTCGACCAAAGACGCCCTCTCCACGGGCGACTGGTCCCCGGATAGTGCTCAATTGACCTTCACTAATACGGTGCGTGATGCCGATGAAAATTTCGTGGTCAACGCCGATGGCAGCCACCTGCGCCAGCTCCCACACTCCCTCGGTAACTCTGAATCCATAACCTGGACCCGGACCGGAAGCGACCTGTATGTAACTGGTAATCAACATCGGCAGAATCCATACCCGCTGCAGACCTGGAGACTCAGCCCCGACGGGTCCTCGGCAGAGCTTTTCTCCGAAGGTTGTGGATTTGCCATGGACTCGTCTCCGGATGGTAGGTACCTGCTCATGTCCATGATGTACGGAGACAAGCTGGGTATCTTTGAGCTGTCCGTCAGCGACAAGAAGTGTACCCCGCTCGTATCCAACGTCGTGACTTTCCTGCCTCGGATCAGCAGCGACGGAAAGTCAATCCTCTACACGGTCTCGACGCGCGGCGAAGTGACCCTGTATCGCGTGCCCTGGCTCGACGGCAAGGTTGCTGGTACTCCCCAAAACGTATTGAAGCTGCCCTTCGCCTTTGCCCAGCGCTACGGCGGCAACTCTTACGACATTGCGCGCGACCTCTCCAAAATCGTCTACGCCCGCCCCGGCGGACAGTTTGACCTGTACCTTTTGTCGCAAAAGTAGTGCCATGACTGCCATGATCCCTTTCGTTGGCGATTTTCCTTTCCGTACCCCTATGCGCTTAGATGATTTGATAACAGGGTAGCCAGCAGAATTCTGAAGGCGCAAGAGACCTTGCTCTGTGCTTAACCTGTACCCGTAGTCGCGAAGTGCGGTTGGAGACTGTAAAACCGCAAATTGGCGTGAAGTCAAGTCGCCTTCGCCAAGCAGGCACTTGAGTGCAATGGAGATTTTACGACAGGTAGAAATTGAGAATTATTGAGCATCGCGCCTGGCGTTCATCATTCGCGACACAGAAGATCGCTCGGGTGATGCTCTGTATCTGATTGCGTCCCAGCACATTGAACGGCAAGCCGGATTCGGACACCTCTTCGGTTTTTGCGGCCCGACAGGGATGCCAAGAGCGCCCACACTGTACGCACACGAGTGTCGTGAGTTCGATCTGGTCATTCAAACCCCACCCCTTGGCGCAACATTATCCACGCATGGAGGCATAACCGCAAGAAGGCAGCCTCGGGAAGTCAAAGTTTGAGCTTGGCTTAATGGGGATCATTTGCTACCCTTTTGTGCCTAAACCGCCAGGTGCGGAGAGAGAAAGCGTGAGGCACCTACCGGTGCCGAGGAGGCTCACATGGAAACTACAATCGGAGTATTTGCTTCGCGGGATCATGCCGAGAAGGCGGTCAAGGAGTTATGGGAGAGGGGTGTACCGAAAGAATCCATTGCTTTCTTAACGACGTCTGAAAACGAGGCCAAGAACATCGCGAAGGAGTTCGGCGCATATGTGGGAGGCTTCGTTGGGGGAGCCACTGGGATGACAACCGCGGTCGTGGCTGCGTCGCTGCTTCTCCCCGGTGTCGGGACGGTATTCGCGCTTGGGTTCGGGGCCGCCGCACTGCTCGGGCTTGCGGGCGCGGGTGCGGGCGCCACGGTCGCCTCGCATACAACAGACGACGCGGACGCACCGAAGCCGGCCACAGATGAAACGCGCTCTGAGGACGTCGCATTCTTCCGGGAGGTACTCAAAGAGGGGCGTTCACTGATCGTGGTTCGGACAGACTCCCAGCAACTTGCGACTTCCGCGTGCGAAGTTTTGGACCGGCTGGGCCTCGGGATGGGAAGCCGGACGCCCGTCAAAATGCAAACGACCACCCGTCAAATCGGCGATATTGTAGTTCTAGATATCAGTGGAAGGATCACGCTGGGAGAGGGTAATGTCATCCTCCGCGAGATCGTTCGCGGGCTGGTAGACAAAGGGAACAAGAAAATTGTTCTAAACCTAGGTGAAGTGCAGTATATAGACAGCTCAGGAATTGGCGAACTGGTGAGGACCCACACAACTGTTCGGAACCAGGGTGGGCAGCTTAAGCTGGTAAACCTGAACAAGCGAGTAAACGATCTGCTCCAGATGACAAAATTGTCCGCTGTGTTTGAAATCGAGAGTGACGAAGCTAGCGCAATGAAGTCGCTGAGAGAGCTTGCAGCCTGAGCCCCAAGTATTCTTGTAAATGCCTCGCGCCGTCCGCTGTTTGGGCGGCTTTTCTTTTGCATCACGCGGAAGTGGTTGCGAGGTAACTTCTGCTAACAGCCGCAGCGCTCATTGAGGATTCGCCCGACCCTCGCCCAGGGTCAATGAGCGATATGGAGATGTTTCAATACTGCACGTTGTTGATTGGGCTCCGCTGCCGCGACCCAGCCGCCAATCGCGATCTTTACGCTAATGAATTGCACTTTTTGGACATTTCGATGGTTAACTTTGGCCGCGACCACTCGCGAGGGGTGGTAACGGTAACCTTTGCGCCACACCGCAGCCACCTCTAGGCCATTCCTGGAAACCGACACCAGTGGCAAAGTAGACCGGAAGTCCCCCTAATAGGTATCCAGGTTTCAACTCTGAAGCTGCACCGTTCAAATCGAGAAATAAAAGGAAATCTCAATGAAGATTCTTCGCATCGGTTGTGTGCTCGGTGGGTTCTTCTCCATGGTGCTCTCGATGCCGGCGCAGACCTTTACTGCCATGCACAGCTTTGACCAAACGGACGGCGCCAATTCACAGGCGTCATTGATCCAAGCCACCAATGGGAACTTCTACGGGACAACGTCCTGGGCCGGCGGCTCCGGCGTGAACTCTTGTGGCACAGTCTTCGGAATCACCCCAACTGGCAAGTTGACCATGGTGTACAGCTTTCCCGGCTATTACGCACCAGACGGCTGTACGTCCGTGGCGCCACTGGTCCAAGGCACCAATGGGAATTTCTACGGGACAACGAGTCGAGGCGGGGACGCCCCCTGGGGCGGTGGTGGCACGGTCTTCGAAATTACCCCAGGCGGCAAGCTAACGACGCTGCATGGTTTTTGCTTAGAAAACGTCTGTCCAAACGAGGAAGGCCCCCGCGGGGGACTGGTCCTGGGCACCGATGGGAACTTTTATGGGACAACGTCGAATAACGATATCTACGGACCCATGGGTGGCACAGTCTTCAAGATCACCCCGAGCGGCGTCCTCACCACGCTTTATACTTTTTGCTCTCAAGTCAATTGCGCGGACGGGAACGGCCCCTACGGGGGGATGGTGCAGGGTACCGATGGGAACTTCTACGGGACAACGATTCTCGGCGGCATCGGCGGCGGGACGGTCTTCAAAATCACCCCGAGCGGCCAGTTGACCACGCTCTACAGCTTTTGCCAGCACATCGCAGACTACCAATGCACGGACGGGAACAGCCCCGAAGCGCCACTGGTCCAGGGCACCGACGGAAACTTCTATGGAACAACGACCGACGGCGGGCCCAGTAACCCTTATGGATACAGTTACGGGACGGTCTTCAAAATAACTCCCACCGGCACGCTGACCACGCTGCACGGCTTCGAGGGGCCAGACGGGTCCGCCCCCGTAGCGGGCCTCATCCAAGCAAGCGATGGGAACTTCTACGGGACGACCTCTTATGGCGGGGCCAACAACCCCGGAGGTGGGGCAGGCTACAACTACGGGACAGCGTTCCAAATCACGCCAAGCGGCACGCTGACGACGCTCTACAACTTTTGCTCCCAGATCCAAGACGGTACCTGCCTGGACGGGAACAGCCCCGCGGCGGCACTGGTCGAGGCTACCGATGGGACCCTTTACGGGACAACCGCCGCCGGCGGGAACGGGACTGTGTGTTATCCCGATGGCTCTTGTCCGCTAGTGAGCGCCGGGACAGTCTTCAGCCTGCCTCTAGGTCTGGACCCATTTGTCGAAACGCAGCCCACCTTTGGCAAGGTGGCAGCGGCCGTCAAAATCTTGGGACCCAAGCTTACCGGCGCGACCAGCGTCACGTTTAACGGCACGGCGGCTGTGTTCAAAGTGGTCTCCAGTTCGGAAATCACCGCTGCCGTACCCACGGGTGCAAGCACAGGCTTTGTAACGGTAACAACGCCCTCAGGCACGCTGACCAGCAACCAGCAGTTCCGGGTCACTCCGAAGGTTACGAGCTTCACTCCACCGGGAGGCCCGGTAGGAACATCGGTGACCATCGCGGGCGTCAGCCTCGCCCAGACGAGGGTAGTCACGTTTGGAGGAGTGCAAGCGACCGTTCTCGTTGCGAACTCGGATACGCAAGTAACCGCAACGGTGCCCACGGACGCAGTGACAGGGAAGATCACCGTCACAACGCTAGGAGGGACCGCGACGAGCGCCAAGAGTTTCAAGGTAACGCCGTGATCTTATGAGTCATTCAGAATAATAAGAGGACGAAGCTGCCCGTCGGTAGATTGACGATCACAGCGGCCGGTGACGAACGGACCTGAGGGCGCCCAGGGAAGGCAGCAGCCAGCGGAAATCACAGAAACGAGGAACGGCGAAAATTCGCAGCATTCTGAATTAGATCAGCGCCGAGCTCCGCTTGAGATGTTCGCGATCTCGACCGTGCCCACGGTCGAGGCGTCGCCGAAAATCGCGAAATGGCCGTCAGCCGTGATATCGACTCCGTTGGGAAAATGGTCTTCCCTTGAACCTGTCGAAAACCGGGTGTCGTTATTCGAAACCGGCGCGCCGCCGGTGATATCAAACGTCCCGATCGACCCGTCGCCGTAACTCACCACCAGCAGATTTTCGTGCACTGCCATCCCGTTAACATCGCCGTTATTTAGCCCGAACGCCAGGATATCGCTCACGAAGTTCAACTCACAGCCGGCCTCGATGCTGAAGGTGCCGATCGTGCTCGATGTGGAATAGCTGGCATAAATATAAGAACCGTTCGCGGCCATGCAATGCCGTTGGCCAGGCGATAACGCCGAAAGGCGAGTCCGCATTGAGTTTCAGCTTCGTGATTGTCGATTCTGGGAATGAAATGCTTGCTATTGAGACGGACGCTGACACGGTTGTCACCGCTACCTTGCAGCGGTAAGTTTTCGATTCCGGTGGAGACTGTCCCGAATGGCAACCAAAACAGCAATGCCGCCCGATGTTTGGGCGGCTCTTCTTCATCACGCCGACAGCGATCTGAATGTTACTTCCGCAATCAGGCGATAGCGCTCAAAACCCATCTAAACCCGTGCTTGCATTGCCCAGGTGGTCTGCCGTAGATGAAACTCTGCGGCATGGGAGGCCGTCGCCATGGGTAAGCAGAGAATCAAGCCAAATTGCCGTCGCCGAGTGCTACGGCTGCCGGATCTGGATCATTGCAAATTGGCAGTGCTCAACAGCCTCGGGTCGCCCGCCTCACGCCGCGTTTACGAGTACGCCATCGATCAATTTATCACCTGGTACTGCTCCGAGCCACGCCTCGCCTTCAATCGCATCGTAGTCGTTCGCTACCGTATGCACTTGGAATCACGCAGTCTGGCCGCAAACACCATCAACCAACAACTTGCAGCCGTGCGCCGCCTCGCCCACGAAGCCGCCGACTCAGGGTTGCTGAGTCCTGAACTGGCTGCGGGAATCAGTCGAGTAAGAGGGGTCAAGCAGCTCGGATTCCGCTCCGGCAATTGGTTGAGTGCGGAGCAAAGTTCTGAAGTGCTCAAACATGCTTGTGGCGATAGTCTGCGTGCCAAGCGGGACTATGCCATGCTGGCCATGCTGTTTGGTTGTGGCTTTCGTAGATCGGAGTTGGTCGGCTTAGAGTTGGATGAGATCCAGATGCGGCAGGGCCACTGGGCAGTGGTGGATCTGATCCCCAAGTTGCAGGGCTCGGAAATAGCAGAGCCAGGATAAGCCGGTGGCAATGCCGGATAGAACCAGAAAGATCCAGGTTCGTCTTCCAATCGTTGCGATCGACTGGCTCTTGGTAAAAGAACGACGGACCGTGCCGACGAATAAACGCCATACTTCCTCTACAACCCTGAGATAAGAAGCCTCAAGAATCAATTTTCGATCCTTGAGGCTTCGATCCGATTCTCGAACAGGCTACTCTTTTGTAGTCGCTTTGAACCCCAGGTTGGTGGTGTCCCCCGGCGGGGTGTACCGCCCCACCATTTCCAGTTTGTCGTTAATACCATCGGCCCGCGTACCATTGACGCCCTTTGTGTCGTCGAATTGGGTGTAGGTCTTGGTGCTGGCCAGATAGAGAACGCCGTGGCGATTGCCGCTGGCATCGAAGATGGTGTAATCGAGATCGCCGGCAGTGTCGATGCCGTGAACCGTGGTGGCGGTGGCGCCAGGCACGTTCGCCTTAGTCAGCTTCGTACCGGTCATCAGGTAACTATCCTGCGCGGCGCCCTTCGAGGTTAAGGTGTACACCGTGATCACGTTGCTGTTGTTAATGGCCCACGCTACCGTCGCAAAGGCTCCTTTGACATTGATGGCATGGTATTTCTTGGTATCCCAATAGAAACCGTGCTCCACACTCTTGGCATCGAAGTAGCTGCCCACAATCCAGCCGTTGTCATTGATGCCGTTGGCTTCGGTGGCGATGGCTTTCGGATAGGCCACCGGCGCGAATTTTCCGCCAGCATACATGAACCCGGTCGGGATGCCGCTGCCATCTTCGTACCAGCCCACGACTGCGTTGGAGTTGTTAATGCCATACGCTGAGATTAAGGTGCTGCCCGAGGGACCATCGAACGTCGTCACCGTTTTCCCGTTTATGATCACGCCGTGTTGCACGGCGCTGCTCTCAATGTAGTCGCCCGCAATTACGCCGGCGTTGTTGACAGCGTAAGTATCGACTTCCGCAGCGCCCTTCACCGTGACGTTGGCAAATTTGAGCGTGGGCGTCGTCTGACCCTCGGACTGCGCTAGGGCGCTCGCCGCCAGCAGAGCTACCGTCAACACGAAATAACAAGTCAAAAGCCTGCCGATCTTCATAGTCGTAAATTCGCTCCTGTGAGATTTCCCCTCACACCATTGCAATGCCAATCCGAGAAAGCCATCGCCCCGCTCGGAGCCCAGCGCCACGGCGCAGGAAGGGAGAAATATGAACCGATTGACTCTGGGCTAGCGAGTTTCATCCGCCAGCCCGCGAGATGTCAATATGAAAACAATTGCATACCGGCGTTGCGCCCGCCCCAACGAGATTGGTCGCCTCAGCGGCCCACGAGTTTTTGTAGCTCTTCGGGGTATCGAGCACCTTGTACCGGGATCTTGGAAGCAGCCGTGTCCAGTTCGCGGAGATCCTCAGGCGACAGCTCCACGTTGACTGCTCCGATGTTTTCTTCCAGTCGATGCAGTTTCGTGGTGCCCGGGATTGGTACAATCCAAGGTTTCTGTGCAAGCAACCAAGCTAGTGCAATCTGAGCAGGCGTCGCTTTCTTCTGTTGCGCGAACCGGCCGAGCATATCCACCAAGGCCTGATTCGCTTTGCGGTTCTCTGCTGTAAAACGAGGGACGACGTTGCGGAAATCGTTCTTCTCGAACTTCGTCTCTTCGCTGATTTTGCCTGTGAGGAATCCTTTACCAAGAGGACTAAAGGGTACGAACCCGATCCCCAGTTCCTCAAGCGTCGGAATCACCTCCGCTTCAGGCACAAGTGGGCGATATAAGCATCTCGCCATTCACATGCATGAACCCGCGCGACAACGCGCCAGGGACCTGTCGAGCACACCAGCATTCGCCAGTGCACAACGGGAGCGGAAAAAAGTAGAGGCGCTGTTTGCGGAGCTCAAGAATCTGATCGAGCTGCGTCGCCTGCGCCTACGCCGGATGAAGTTTGTTCGCGAACAGTTCTTCCTCGCCGCGGCAGCCCAGAACCTCAAGCGATTGGTGCGGTTCCTTAGCCAACCGAAAGCCCCCATTGTGGAAGCTACTGCTTAGCTGAGGTGAGAAGAAAAAACTCGGCAGCAGCGATCATCGCAGCCAAGAAGACATCCCGATCACGACTTTTTCAACACCCACAGGCGATTTCACTCAAGTGCCCGTCGTCGGGAAGATGAGTGTAATGATTCCATAACAATGGCTCCCATTCTCGATTATGATCTCCTAGTAAGAACCCATGAGCAGGATGCGCACAGGCGGAAAGAGTTTCCAAATCGCGCTCGGGGTGTGCCGACTGGTGAGCTTGGGGCTGGCACTGATTCCGCTCAAGGCGCGCGCGCAACTACAGCAACCAGAACAACAGCAGCAGCAACCGGTCATCCGCTTTGTGCGCGATCCCGATTCTGCGCCGGACCTCAAGGTCAAAGACCTCGACGGAAGAGAACTCACCCTGCAGACGTACAAAGGCAAAGTGGTGCTGCTGAACTTCTGGGCCACATGGTGCGGGCCGTGCCGCGCGGAAATTTCCGGCCTGATCCGAATTCAGGACGCATATAAAGACCGCTTGCAGATTATCGGCATGGATGTCGATGATAACGACGCCGAGCGGCTACGCGCGTTCGTGAAAGACAAGGGCATCAACTATCCGGTGGCAATGACCTCGGTGCCGGTGCGCCTTGCATATGGAGGCATCAGTGCGCTGCCCACGCTTTTTGTCATTAATCAGGAAGGCAAAATGGTGCAAAAGCATGTGGGGCTCTTCGATCCGGCGCTGTACGAGATCGAAGCTCGCGCCCTGCTGAATATGCCGATTCCGGCGAGAATAGAAACCTTTGAAGACACCGGTGAAGTGTCTCTGAAGCACGCGGACCGCGCGACCATGCTGCCGGGAATCGACACATCAAAACTGACCCAAGAGCAGCGCATGGCCGCGTTGCACAAGCTCAATGCGGAAGCCTGCGATTGCGGATGCAAATACACTCTCGCGCAATGCCGCATCTCCGATCCCAAATGCAAGACAAGCAAAGAACGCGCCGCAGCCATCGTGAGCGAAGCCGCAAAATTACCGCCCAAGGATGGGCATGGAACTACCGGCGCGCCGACTTCGCCCGTGCCATCAGGATCTGCCGATCCACCGATGCCACGCGGGCGAAAGTAGAACTGTTGTTGCAACGAGAAAATGTCGTATTAACTGCAACGAGACTGTGTCACCCCCTGTCGATTAAGTAACGGCCGCTAAAGCCGGGCGGCCGGAGAGATTGTAGATGCGAGGCATCGGTCTTTTCCTTTTCTGCGCCGAGGTCAGGAGCTTGGGGCGGCGATAACCAGAAGTGCTGTTCATGTGCTTGAAAAGATTGGTCGGGGAGAGAGGATTTGAACCTCCGACCCCCTGGTCCCGAACCAGATTCCGCCATCTATTGAAATCAGTAGAATCCTGTTGTCTCCAAGTGATTGCTGTTGAACCTGTTGCGGGCTGGCCCCTGAGCCTCGTTGAACTCTGTTGAAGTATAGTGCTTTGACAGCCTCAAATCCGTCTACAATCAAAAGAATTGCACGCTCTTCATGCTCTCGGTCAGCTTTTTCAGTTGCTCGGGAGAGTTCGCGACAAAGGCGAACGACAAGAGCTTGTCCTTGCGTATCGTAGTCCAGACTACGGCACCCTTTTTCGTCGTCCCCTCCTGCATTCCAAAAAGAGAGACGGAAAAGCTTTGGCCCGAAAGGACAACAGATCGGGGCAATGCACTCGCATCCTTGCTATTGGCTACCCACGCGCTCATCTTTGCCTCGGCGCTGGCATCATCGAGGTCTGCAACTACTTTGCGCGGGTAGGTCTCGATGGTTAACGAATGCCAATCCGTAGCTTTATCGTCTGGGCCAGACGACATGGCAAGCAGAGCGTCTAGCGTATCTTTCGAGTGCGAAGCCACCGCTCTTTGCTGAATCTCCGCTCGGAAGCGCTGAGTTTTGTCACGCATTTCGCTGGGCGGCATGTAGCGAAAGCTGAGGGTGGCATTGGAGTATCCGGGGTCCTCAGCTACAGAATGCTGCGTGTTCTGCGCAATGGATAGCCTGCATAACGCCAGCCACAACAACAAACCAACCCATACTTTCTTCATTTCGCAATCCTCGATTTGAGCCCCCCTTAATCAGCCCACGACGCGAAGGGTATGTCCGACCCATTTTGCGAAATCGTCTTTATCCGGGCTGGCGGGATCAGCTAGATCTTCGGCAATCTTAAATTCACCAAGCGCCAGAGGGAACTCGCCTCGGTCGTACAGAATCTCCCCAATGTAATAATGAGCCCGCGCTGCCAGCGCGCGCACCAACGGCCCGTCGATTGCCTCTTGGTATAGTTTTAGAGCGTGATCGTGTCGTCCCAAGAGTCTCTGCGCCTCTGCTTCCCAATACGAAAGTTCAGCCCTCTCTTCCGGGGAGACGCTTTCGGTTTTCAGAGCATTCACGATGGACAATGGCTCGACGGAATGACCCAGGAATATTAAGTTTGCGATCAATCGGCGTTGGACATCATGTCTGAGTTGAATTTGCTCATCATCATTCAAGAAGCAGGCATGCTTCTTGAGAAATGCTCTGAGTTCCTGCGCCGCTAGATCGAACTTGCCATCATCTCCGTGAGCACACGCCAGCGAGAATTCCGCGAACGGCCGAGCCGGACTCTC
>Ga0302319_10011374_pt1 | contig 16890 bp, 15 predicted proteins | sample Bog_T0_2_FD_203319 | JGI IMG/M metagenome (GOLD analysis project Ga0302319, IMG submission 203319) | Peat permafrost microbial communities from Stordalen Mire near Abisko, Sweden - Bog_T0_2 | ecosystem: Environmental > Terrestrial > Soil > Wetlands > Peat | place: Sweden: Abisko, Stordalen Mire...
ACGCAACCGGGCCCGCCCGAAGCGCGATCGTGCTAAAGGGTGTGGACCCGTTCGATCTGATCCGGGGCGATGAAAATGACGCCGGTGCCCTGTGCGGCACCGGCGCGTCGCAAGCCTTTGGTCAGGTGTTATTGAAAGTCGACATGGGCGCTCACGCCGAACATCAGAGGTGGCGCCAGGGTTTCCTGGATATCGCCGACGAATATCTGACCATAGGTGATGTAGGTTTGATTGGTCAGGTTGCGGCCCCACAGCGACACCGACCAGGGCTGAACCGGCGAATGGTAGGTGATCGATGCGTTCAGCAAGCCAAAGCCATTCTGATAATCCGTCTGCGACGGATCGACATAGAAACGTGTCTGAACGGTGTAATCGCCGCGCAGAGTGACCGAGCGGCCGACCTGCCCCCCCAAATCAGGCGTCAGATTGAGGCCGAACGTCGATTTGAAGCGGGGCGAGAACTGCAATTGATGCCCCGAATCATTGGCGCCCTGATCGATGAAGTTGGTGTAATGGGCGTCGACATATGCGCCCGCGAAGGTCAGTTTGACACCGTCGGTGACTGCCAGCGCCGATTCCACTTCGACGCCCTTGCTCTTGGCCGAGGCGGCGTTGTTGGTGATCAGGCACAGGCAGACCTGATTGATTTCCTGCACCTGAAGATCGGTGTAATCGAGATAATAGAGCGCCACATTGAGCCGCAGACGATGGTCGAAGAATTCGTTCTTCGAGCCGATTTCATAGTTGGTCGCCTTTTCCGGGTTGAAGCCAATCGGGGCGGTGGTGGCGTTGAGCGGGTTTTCGTCCCAGCCGCCGCCCTTGAAGCCCTTGCTCCACGAGAAATAGGCCATCGAGTCGGGCGTGATCTGGTAGCTCGCTCCCGCCTGCGGCGTGGTCGAATACCAGGATTTGGCGAACGGCACCTGGAATCCGGTGCCGGGCGGAATGCCGAGCGGCGTCGAACACAATGGCTGGCCGGTTTCGAAACAATAGGCGGCGCGGACACCGCCCTTCAGATCGCCCAGATAGCGCGCGCCGAACGAGATCCGCAAATCGGGCGTGATCTTGTAGCCGGCCTGACCATACACGGCGTCAGTATCGGTACGTTCATGCTCGAAATAAAGGCTGTGTCCGCACAGGAAACCGGCGAATGCCGCGCAAAGAGCGGGGCCCTGAATCGCGTAATTCTGAAACTTGTTGGACTCGGAATTGTGGTAGGCATAGACGCCGACGATATAGTCATAAGGTGTCCTTTCGTCGGCCGGGTCGGAGACGAGGCGCAGATCCTCGCTATATTCGTGCGGCGTCCGGGAGATGTAGACGGGCGATTGCAGCAGCAAGGGCGGCGTCGGCGCCTGCAATTGCGAGAACAATTCGTTGCCGGTGCCGATCGTCACGTTGGAAATCGACGTCAGCTTGGCACCCGGCACGACATCCCAGTCCACCCGGCCGGTGGCCGACACCGATTTTTGCCGTGTATAGTCTTCCAGCGGATCGACCGTTTGGCGGTCGGACAGGCCGGCTTGGGCTTCATAGGTGGATTGGCCGCCGGGGGTCGCCGAAAACGGGTCCTGGCGCGCGGTGCGGGCCAGGCCGGGGGTGTATTGCTGGTCATATTCCAGGGTGAACAGGCCCTGCAGCTTGTCGGTCGGACGATAGAGCAGTTCGCCGCGGAATTGGCCCGAGGTATAGCCATTCATGCGGCGATTGAGCAAAATATCCTTGGACCAGCCATCGCTGTTGCGCAGCTGGAAGGCAAAACGGCCCGCCAGCACGTCGCTGATGGCGTTGGTGTAATGGCCGTTCAAATTGGACGAGTTATAGTTGCCGTAACTCGCGTCCAGCGCACCGTCGGGATGGAATTCCGGCGCCGCGTTGGTGACGCTGAGCGCGCCCGCCGCCACGTTCTTGCCGAGCAGCACGCCTTGCGGGCCGCGGGTGATCTCGATGTGATCGATATCGTAGAAGTTCGTCATGAAATCGCCCTGGCCGCCGATGAAGACTCCATCGACGAAGGTGGCGATCGACGGTTCGTCGGTCGGGTCGCCCAAATGCACCGTGACGATGCCGCGAATGGCGAGTTGCTGATCGAACGGGTCGGATTCGCTGAAGGCGAGGCCCGGCTGCGAATCGGCCAGATCGCGCACATCGGAAATATGGTCGGCTAAAATGTCGGCGGCACTGACCGCGGTGACCGCCACCGGTGCGGTTTGCAGATTCTCGGACCGCTTTTCCGACGTGATGATGACTTCTTCAAGCGCCGTACCCGATGTGGTCTGCGCGTATGAGTATTGGCAGGATAACCCGGCTATTCCGCCTGCCAACGCGAGCAGGCCGGCCGTCACGGAAGGAACTCTCATTGTTTTATCTCCCCATTTAGGTTTCTTGGCATGTGACGTCTTTATGGTGATTTATTTTAATTTTTCTATTGTCGGCGACGCCGATACTTTAATCTGATAAAAAATCGCACAAGATCGGCAAAACCCGGCCGGATTGGCTGTAGCGCGGCCAGCTGTTCCTTCGGTCTCCCAGACGAGCCAGACAGCAGCGTGAGCCTGGGTCGCTCGTCACCCTTACGCTGCTTGAATACAAATCAAACGGACAACAGCCATTGCACGGCACCTGCGAAGCGCCGCATTTTGCAGAAAACGCGTGTTGAACGGTTGATCGCGATCCTCCTTGACTTTCCTCCGACATTTTTTTGCTTGGGACTTTTTTCCAAGCGCTTATAAATATTTTTCTAGACTACATACCCGCTTCCGGCGTCTTTATCCTCGACAATTGACTGTCAGGCTACGCCATCATCCGTCGCCTTGTCCATTAGTATTATAACTAGACCTATGATAAGGCGGGAATTTTTGCCGGTTCATCGGCCGTCTCATTGCATCATGATGACACTCTTTCCTACCGTACGCCGCTCGGCCAGCGCGGCGATCGCCTTGGGCGCGTCGGCCAGCGCATAACGCGCCGATATCGCCGGCCTGATCGCACCGCGGCGATAGAGCGCCATCAGTTCCTCGATATTGGCACGGTTGGCGACAGGCTCGCGCTCTGCCCACGGGCCGTACAGAACCCCGAGAATATCGCCCCCCTTGAGCAACGGCAGGTTGAGGGGAATGCGTGCAATGCCGGCGGTGAAGCCGACCACCAGATACCGGCCACCCCACGCCAAGGCGCGCAGCGCCGCTTCGGAATAGGGACCCCCGACCGAGTCACAGACGACATCGAAGCCGTCGCGTCCAGCCGCCCGCTTGAACTGTTCGGCGAGAGCCTTGCGATCGTCGAGCGACTCTGCGCTGCCCGGATAGACGATCCCGGCATCGGCGCCGATGGCAAGGGCGGCATCGAGCTTGGCCTGACTCGACGCCGCGGCGACCACGCCGGCGCCGAACGCGCGGCCCAAGGCGACCGCGGCCGAGCCGACGCCGCCGGCCGCGCCCAGCACCAGCAGTTTTTCGCCATGCCGCAGAGCGGCGCGTTGCTTGAAGGCATGATAGGCGGTGCCAAAGGTAACCAGAAAGCTTGCGCCGTCAGCGAACGGCATCTCGTCCGGCAGCGACGTACAGGCGGTCGCCGGCAGCGTTATTTTCTCCGCCATGCCGCCCCAACCCGGCGCGGCGACGACCCGGTCGCCGATCTTGAAACCGCGCACGCCGTCGCCCTGTTGGTCGACGATGCCGGCGATTTCGCCACCCGGTGCGAAAGGCCGCGGCAGTTTTACCTGATATTGATCCTTGATGATCAACAGGTCGGGATAATTGACGCCGCAGGCCATCACCTTGACTCTGACCTCGCCGGGCTGCGGTACGGGGTCGGCCAGCTCGGCGAGTTCCAGCGTTTCCGGGCCGCCGGCTTTGAGGCTGAGCAGGATCTTCATGCGGGCCGCTTCGCCGCCGCGGCAGCCTGATCCACGAATTTCATGGCCGGCACGACGGCATCTTCGTGCAGCACCGCGGTGGATTGGTCGCAGATCTGTCCGAACAGTGCCGCGATCGCTTCCGGCGTACGGTCCTGTTCCGGCAGGAACACGCCTTCGGTCTCCTGCAGCAACAGCCGCGAGAAGCCGCCCGCAATCGCGCACAGGATGGTGCGCCTGGGCGCGTCTTCGCTGACCAGAAACAGCGCCGCCGGGGTAACCGACTCGGGCGTCATATGCACCAGCATCTCGGCCGGCATCAACCCCTCGGTCATGCGGGTGGCGGCGCCGGGCGACAGCGCATTGACCCGGATGTCGTGTTTGGCGCCCTCGATCTGCAGCACGTTCATCAACCCGATCAGACCGGTCTTGGCGGCGCCGTAATTGGACTGGCCGAAATTGCCATACAGCCCGGACGATGAGGTGGTCATCAGGATGCGCCCGTAATTGGCGGCCCGCATCAGCGGCCACACCGCCTGGCAGCAGACTGCGGCGCCGATCAGATGCACATTCACCACCGCCTGGAAATCGGCCAGCGTCATTTTGGCGAAGCTGGCATCGCGCAGAATGCCGGCATTATTGATCAGGATATCGACCCGACCCCACTTTTCCAGGGCGCTGGCCACCATCTGCCCGACCTGGACGGGATCGGTGACGTTGGCGCCGTGCGCGATCGCTTCGCCACCGTCGGCGCGGATCTCGGTGGCCACCTGTTCGGCGGGCCCTGACGACCCGCCGCTGCCGTCGACCGCGCCGCCAAAATCATTGATCACCAGCTTGGCGCCGCGCGCCGCCAGCGCCCGCGCATGCGACCGCCCCAGACCAGCGGCGGCGCCGGTGACGATGGCGACCCGTCCGTCGAAGCGGATGCTCATGGGGTGCCCTCCACCGTCACGAATTGCAGGGTCAGCCAATCGGCCAGCAGAGCCGGCTTTTCCTCGCCTTCGATTTCGACGGTGGCGGCGAGTGTCGCCAGCCACTGCCCGGGCGCCCGCGGGGTCAGGTGCTTGAGCAGAAAGCGGCCGCGGATTCGACGTCCCGCCAGCACCGGACTGATCAGCCGCACCCGGTCGAAACCGTAATTCACGCCCATTGTGGCGCCATCGAGCCGAATGTCGCTGACCGACACCAGTTTCGCCAGCATCGACAGGATCAGAAAGCCATGCGCGATGGTGCCGCCGAACGGCGTGCGCGCCGCTGCCACCGGGTCGACATGGATGAACTGGTGATCGCCGGTCAAATCTGCGAAGCGGTCGATCAAGGGCTGATCGATCATCAGCCAATCGGAAACACCGATTTCAGTGCCGATCTTCGCCTGCAGACTGGTGAGGCTGGTCATGTCGAACACATCCCCGTCAGAAAATCTCGAACAAACCGGCGGCCCCCATGCCGCCGCCGACGCACATCGTCACCACGCCATAACGGGCGCCGCGACGCCTTCCCTCATACAGCAGATGCGCCACGCAGCGGGCACCGGTCATGCCGAACGGATGGCCGATGGCGATCGCGCCGCCCGACAGATTGAGCCTGTCATTGGGAATGCCGAGCTGGTCGCGGCAATAGAGCAGCTGGCTGGCGAAGGCTTCGTTCAGTTCCCAGATATCGATGTCGTCCACACCAAGACCATGGCGTGCCAACAGTTTGGGAACAGCGTAGACCGGACCGATGCCCATTTCCTCGGGCCGGCAACCAGCTACCGCCATGCCGCGAAAGGCGCCGAGCGGTGTCAGGCCGCGGCGCGCCGCCTCGCCTTCTTCCATCAACAATACCGCCGCGGCGCCATCGGACAGCTGCGACGCATTGCCGGCGGTGATGCATTTGCCCTCCGCCACCAGGCGCCCGCCCTTGAACACAGGCTGCAATTTCTGCAGATCGGCCAAGCTGGTGTGCGGCCGGTTGCCCTCATCCTTGGCCAGCCTGACCTCGATTTCGCTGCCTTGTCCGCTGTCACGGTCGATGACGATCATGCGGCTGGAAAGCGGCACGATCTCGGCCGCAAAGCGCCCCTCCGCCTGCGCCGCCGCGGTGCGTTGCTGCGATTGCAGCGCATAGAGGTCCTGGGCCTCGCGGCCGATGGCGTAGCGTTCCGCCACGATCTCCGCGGTTTCGATCATCGACACCAGAAGTTCGGGGACATGCGCGAGCAACCAGGGATCCAGCGCGCGGTGGTTGTTGACGCGGTCATTTTGCACCAGCGACACCGATTCGACGCCGGCGCCGATGGCGATCGGCGTCCGGTCCTGGACAATGGAGTTGGCGGCGATGGCGACCGCCATCAGACCGGAGGAACAGGCGCGGTCGACCGACATGGCGGCGACGCTGTCGGGCAATCCGGCGCGCAGCGCCGAGGTGCGGCCGATATTATAGCTGGTGGTGCCCTGCTGCACGGCGCAGCCCATCACCACATCGTCGACCGCTCCCGGCTCGATGCCGGCGCGGCGCACCACTTCGGCGATGACATGCCCGCCCAGCACCGCCGCCTCGGTATTGTTGAAGGCACCGCGATAGGCCTTGCCGATCGGCGTGCGGGCGGCAGCGACGATGACGGCGCTACGCGACATGGGCGCGCCCTCGCGCCGCGCCGCACGCCTCGCGCCAGGCGCCGCGGCGCGATTTGCCGGCGTCGTCGCGCAGCCGCTCCGCCGTCACCTCGATGCTGCGCGGAATCTTGTCGGGCGACAGCCGGTTCGCCAGGAAGCGCCGCAGATCGTCACTGTCCAAGGGCGGCGCCGACGGCAAAAATTCGAGAATGGCATGCACCACCTGGCCCATATCCGCGTCGGGCAGGCCGACCACGACGCTGGCCTGCACGCCGGGATAGGCGTCGAGCGCCGCTTCGATTTCGGCCGGGTAGAAATTGGCGCCGCCGCTGATGATCAGGTCGGTGCGGCGGTCGGCGATCGTCAGATAACCCTCAGTGTCGAGGCTGCCGAGATCGCCGAAACTCTGCAAGGCGCCGCGCGCGCGCGGCTGGGCGCCAAGATACTGGTAGGTTGCGCCCCTGCCCTCGCCCGGCAGACAAAAGATCTCGCCGGTCTCGCCGGTCGGCAGCGGCGCGCCGTCCTCGTCCAAAATGCACACCCCGCTGGCCGGCGATGGGCGGCCCACCGACCCCGGGTGGGCGAGCCAGTCGCGACCGCCGATGACAGTGGCGAACAGCGCCTCGGTACCGGAATAGACCTCCCAAATGCGATCCGGCCCCAGCCAGTCGATCCAGCAGCGCTTCAACCAGATCGGACAGGCGGCACCGATATGCAGGACATAGTCGAGCGAAGACAGGTCATAGGACAGTCGCTCCGCCTCCGGCAAAAGCCAGATGCGATGCATCATGGTCGGCACCTGATAGAGCCATTGGCCACGGTGCCGCTCGATCAGCGCCAAGGTCTGGCGGGCATCGAAGCGCGGCATGATCACCAGATGGCAGCCGAAACAGAGCGCCAATTGCGCCGAGCCGAACGGTGCCGAATGATAGAGCGGACCCGGCATGACGACCGTGCCGCCTGGCCGCATGCCGAGCAGCGGCTGATCCGGGTCGAACAGCGCCGCCTGGCGATCGATGATGATCTTGGGCAGGCCGGTACTGCCGCTGCTGGCGATCGCCTTCAGGACGGGCGCCGTGCAAGGCGGCAAAGGGGCCCCCGACAGCGTGCGGCCGTCGAGCTGGGCGGCGTCGATGATGCTGGCGCCGGCGGCCGGCGCGCCTTCACCGCCGATCGTCAGGCGGGGTTTCAAGAGCGCCAGAATGGCCGCCAATTCGGCGTCCGGCAAGCGCCAGGACAGCGGCGCCGGCGTGGCGCCGAGCGTCCAGCAGGCGAACATGAGTTCGACGAAGGCCACGGAGTTGGGCAGCATGATCGCCACCACATCGCCGGCAGCAACGCCGACCTGGGCCAGACATCGGGCCCGCCGATTGGCGTTGGCGGCGAGTTCGGCGCGACTGAGGGTGACGCCGTCGCAGGTCAGCGCCGGCAGATCGGCGCCGCGCGCCGCCTGTTCGTCGAGCATCGCGCCGATCGGCCGCAACCGCCCGCCCTCCGTTTCCGCCAACAGCTCGGATGACGGTACCTTCATTACGGCATGCTGAAGACGACCCGAGCATCCGGGCGCGAAGGCCAAAGCGACAGCCTCATCGGCGAATTCGGCAACGATTCCTCCCTGATTTTTTTGCGGCGCCTCCGAACCGATCGAGGATTAGCGTGCGTGGTTGGCCTTGTCAAGACTTTCAAATTGAGACTAATATCGAGTTTCGGCGGCATGCTCCCATCCGCCGGGGGGACTGGCAAAGCGTGAATAAAATAGCTGCGCTCAAGGCGCGCCTCCGGATTCCGGCGATCGCCGCGCCGATGTTCCTGGTCTCGGGGATTGATCTGGTGCTGGCCGCCTGTCGTGCCGGAATCATCGGCGCCTTCCCCGCCAACAATGCGCGCACCATCGACGATCTGGAAGTCTGGCTGCAAACGATCACGGCCGAAACCACAAATCTCGACGCCCCTTGGGCGGTCAATATCATGGTGCATCGCACCTATCTGCGCATGGACGAGGAATTGGCCTTGCTGCTGCGCTACCGGCCCCCCATCGTCATCACCGCGCTCGGCAGCCCGAAGGCCGTGGTCAGTGCCATTCAGGGCTATGGCGGACTGGTTTTCGCCGATGTGAATTCGCTGACCTATGCCCGCAAGGCCGCCGAAGCCGGGGTCGACGGGCTGGTGCTGATCGCCTCGGGGGCCGGCGGCCATACCGGCATGCTGTCGCCTTTCGCCTTCGTGCCGGCGGTGCGCGAATTTTTCGACGGTGCCATCGTGCTGGGCGGCGCCATCGGCTCGGGCCGCGCCATCGCCGCCGCCGAGATGCTGGGCGCCGACTTCGCCTATCTCGGCACCCGCTTCATCGCTTCCCGCGAAAGCATCGCCCAGGAAGGCTACAAGCGCATGCTGATCGAGGCGACCGCCGACGACATCGTGCTGTCGGCCTCCTTGACGGGCGTGCCGGCCAATTGGATCAAGGCCAGCCTGATCGCCGCCGGCTACGACCCGGCGCAGATGGGGCCGAAAGCCGAAATTCAGTTGGGCAGACCGGAAAACGCCAAAGCGAAACGCTGGCGCGACGTGTGGGCGGCGGGACATGGCGTCGGCGCCGTGCACAAGATGGAGAGTGTCACTGAGATCGTCGATGAACTCGCGCGCGACTACGCCGCCGCCAAAAGCTGAGTGGACCGTGGTCTCGGGCGAAGAACTGCTGACGCTGTACCAATGGAACACGCGGGTAGCGAAGCACTATTTTTGCCGACGGTGTGGTATTTACGTCTTCCATCGCAAGCGCGCCGCCCCTGATCACTTTGGCGTCAATGTCTTTTGTCTCGACGACTTTGATAGGACATCGATACCCATTCGTGCCGCGGAGGGCGCCAACATGATTGTCGAGGATCGCGCTGCACGTTCGGACTGGCCGGGACCACGCCGCATCTAGCGCTGATATCAAAGGCAGGTCGCACCCTATAAGCGGCCCCGATTTCGGGTAACATGCCAACGCCATGCCGCAAAAACGCTTCATCGTCAAAAGTTCCGTGCATCGGGCGCTCAACGCGGTCGGTGACCGCTGGATTCAGTTGATCCTGCAGGAGGCATTCCGGGGCGTCACATCCTTCGAAGATTTTCGCGTCCGCACCGCGGCGTCGCGCAATACGCTGTCGAACCGGCTGCGGGCGATGATCGCCAGCGGCATTCTGGAAAGGCGGGCCGAGCGGACCGGCGGTGTCCGCCAAGTCTATCACTTGACGCCAATGGGCCGTGCGCTGTTCGATTCGGTGCTGATCGCCTGGTGCTGGGGCATCCGCTGGGACGCCGCCTCGCCCAGCCATTCAGCCGGCATCCTGCACACAACCTGCGGCAAATCGATGCTGCCGCGGCCGGTCTGCCGGCATTGCCGCGAGGATATCCTGATGCATGCCTGTCGCCACCAGCCAGGTCCGGGCGCCGGCATGGAAGAGACCGAGGTGCCTCGCCTGCACCGGCGGCGGCAATTGAGCCACGCCGCCGACAGCGGACAAAAAGGCGGCGACGTGCTGGACCTGATCGGCGATCGCTGGACAGGTCTGGTGATCTCCACGCAATTTTTCGGCATCCATCGCTTCGATCAAATTCAAGCCACGCTCGATATAGCCAGCAATATCCTGACCAATCGCCTGCAGGCTCTGGTCCGCACCGGTATTTTCGAACGACGGCTTTATGCGCTGGGGCCGCCGCGCTATGAATATTGGCTGACCCGCAAGGGCAAGGATCTATATCCGCAGGCGCTGGCGCTGATGCTGTGGGGCGACCGCTGGCTGGCCGACTCGAATGGACCGCCGGTGGTGGTCACCCATATCCCCTGCGAACACCCGATCGACCTCGAGGTGGTGTGCGACCAGTGCAGACAACCGCTCACTCCGGAAACTGTCCGCGAAAAGCGCGCCCGGCGTCAGAGCCGCGCCGAAGCCGGTGGCGCAGGCATCGCATGAAAACCTGTTACGCTGACTCTATCGAATCGGAGGAGTCGCAGGCTTAAAGCGTCCCCCTGGCCGTCGTGATTTTTCTTAAGTGCGTCGCAGCCAGTTCTCGATCGGAAGTTCGTCTATTCGAGCGAACTCCCGTTCATTGTCGGTGACGATGGTATGGCCAAGCGATATCGCATGGGCGCCGATAAACAGATCATTGCCGCCAATCGGCGTACCGACAGCTTCAAGCCGGGAGCGCAACTCGCCATAGGCGATTTCGGCCGGCACCTCAAAGGGAACAATCTCAAGACCGCGCAACACGTTTTCCAATTGCGCCGTCAACCGCGCCGCGCCCCTCTTCGCGGCACCATATCGCAATTCCGCGGCGACGATGATGCTGGTACAGACCTTCTCCTCGCCGACCTCCGCAATGCGGGCCGCAATCTTGCCTTGCGGATTGCGGATCAGGTCCGAAACAATGTTGGTGTCGAGCAGGTAACGCATCAAAGGCAGAATGGTTCGGGAGCAGGATCGTCGATCATTGGAAAATCTTCGTCGAGCGGCGACAATGTTGCCAGAATGGCCAGCAGCGATTTAGGGGGTGCGGACTCAATGATTATTTTTCCGCCTTCCTTGCGCATGATTGCGTCTTCACCCGGAAGTTCGAACTCACGAGGGATACGAACGGCTTGATTCCGCCCGTTCTTAAATAGTTTCACATGGCGTTCAATGGACATAATGATCACCTCGAGCATATGCTGAAACATAGGCCAGATCGGCGAAAAAGTCGAGATTATGACGTGACACTTGGCACCCCTCATCCGGAGCGGGATTTTTGCATGGCAAACTTGCAACAATCGGCGGGAGAATCCTCGGTGGGCAGACAAATACGGTCACGGTACAGGCACAGTTTGTCTTGTCCGCGAATTGGTTTACAGCTTCTGACCTTTTGCCTGCTGTCTTTGCACCAGCCAATTGGTGCCAAAGACAGGATCGTCTGGATGCCGCATAGGCTGGAACCGCCCTTTATTGCCAGTGGACCGATGGCGGGCCAAGGTTTCGGCGACCAGCAATTGAAGATATTCATCCGGGAGTTGCCCCAATTTGACCATCAAGTGACGCCAAGCAGCTTCGCCCGCATCTTTCACGAAATCGGCAACAGCGACGGCGTATGCACCCATCTGGTCTACAAAAGCCCGGAGCGCGAAGAAATCGCACTGTATTCCGCTCGCCCTTTTCTGGTTTTCGGCCTCCGCCTGTTTGTCGTCGTCGAGCATGCCGACAAGATTGCGCCCTTTGCCACCGACAGCGGTGAAATTGACCTGGACAAGCTAATGTCGCAATCCGATATGCGCTCGAGTTTTGGCCCGAAACGGGCGTTGCCGGAAGCGATCATCAAGGCACTCGGTCACGCGCGGCGTATGCCGGAGACGCCTATGAGTCCCGAACAGGAGATTCAACTTTTGGCGGCAGGGCGGGTCGATTTCATTGTCGCCCCTCCGAACGAAATCGCCTATCGGCAGCGTCACCACCCGGTTGCGCTGCGACAATATCCGCTCAAGGACGTTGCGCGATTTTCCCCCCTCTATACCGCCTGTTCCAAAGGACCGCTCGGACAGCGCCTGATTGCCAGTCTGAACCGGTTGCAGGCACAACCGGCGCTTTGGGCGGCGATGACTGAGCCGATGCGGAAATGGACGACAGCGGAGGAAATTGCTGCCAGCCTTGCGCCGGTGCGACGGGATTGATCGATGTCTCCCAGAAAAAATCCCGGCTAGAACCCCAACTGGCGGCCGGTCAGATCGCGCAGCACCTCTTCGGTGCCGCCGCCGATCGCGAAGATGCGTGCTTCGCGATAGATGCGCTCCAGCCGATTGTCGCCGGTATAGGCGCGGCCGCCCAGAATATGCAGGCTTTCGCGGGCGCAATGTTCGAGCGTGGTGGTTGCCTGCACCTTGAGCATCGCCAACTCCGCCACCGCCGCGTCGCCCCGGCCGAACCGCCATACCAGGATGTCGAGCGTGGCGTAGGCGGCGTTGAGCTGCTGGATCATGGCGACGATCTTGTGGCGGATCACCTGATGGTCGATCACGCGCTGGCCGAAAGTGTGGCGGCTGCGCGCCCAGGCGATCGCCTCGGCGATTGCCGTACGCGCCATCGCCAGGGTTGCGGAAATGCCGCTGAAGCGCTCGACATTGAACTGGCTGGCGAGTCCGGCGAAACCGCGGTTCTCCGGGCCGATCAGATTGGTCAGCGGCACTTCGACCTGATCGAAACCGAGCGTGCCGTTATTGCGGTTATACCAGCCCAGCCCTTTGACCGGACGGCGGCTGACCCCCGGGCGATCGGTCTCGATCAGCAGCAGCGACAAGCCGCCGATGCCGGGGCCGCCGGTACGCACCGCGGTCAACAGGAAATCGGCCCGCATGGCGCCCGAGATCAGCGTCTTCTCGCCGGTGACGACGAAATGGTCGCCCTGGCGCTCGGCGGCGGTCTGAAAGGCCGCGACATCGGAGCCGCCCGACGGTTCGGTCACCGCGAAGGCCATTTTCTTCTCGCCGGCCAGCACCGGGCGGGCAATTCGCTCGCGCATTTCCGCAGGTCCGAGGGCGATCACCGGCGGCAGGGCAATCCAATGGGTGGCAAGATCGGCGAACACCACGCCGGAGCCGAGACGAAAGAATTCCTCGGCGAAAATGATGCGGGTATAGAGGTCGACATCGTCGCCGGTGCCGCCCAGATCGCGGCTGAAGCCCATGCCGAGGATCCCGGCGGCGGCAGCCTTTCCATAAAGGTCGTCGGGGAAATGCCCGGCCGCGTCCCAGTCGTCCAGCGAAGGGGCGATTTCCGAGTCGACGAAGCGCCGCAGCCTTTGCCGCCACAGCGCATGCTGTCCGGTCAAAAACGGACTGGGCGGACGCAATCCGTCGAAATCCAAGTTCGGCTTTTCCTTGGCGGCCATGCGTCACTTTCCCGCGTTCGGATCGTTCATCTGGAAATAGTCGCGCCATCCGGTGATCTTGCCGTCCTTGAATTCGATGATTCCCATATAGGGATGCACCACCTTGTCGCCGTCGGCATTGACGTATTCTTCGCGCCCCTCGGTCAGCAGACAATCGTCGGTTTCGGCGTGGCGGCTGATCACCCAGGTCGCCCCAACGTTATTGGCCCAATATTTGGTGATGAATTTGTCGACCCAGGCCAGACCGAGCAACGGACGCGAGCCGACGTGATAATGATATTCGATATCGGCGGCGAAAAAATCGAGAAAAGCCTGTTTGTCGCGGGCCGCCACCGCCTGTTGCAGACGGCGAATTATGTCGATCTTGCGTTCCGGCGCGGCACTCATGCCGCGCTTTCCGCCGTCGCCGGCTTGCGCACCGGCGCCTGCACCTTCGAGGCATCGTAATAGTCGCGCATTTTGCAGATTTTGCCGTCCTTGAATTCGATCGCCTGCATGAAGGGATTATTGATCAGCTCGGCACGCGACCGGTCATAGATCTGCTCGACGCCTTCGACCATCATCATGTCGCCCGATTCCAGCGCATGGGTAATGGTCCAGTCGCGCTGTTCGAAGTTGGCCTGGTAATTGATGAGGAATTTGCGCATGGTGGTCTTGCCGATGATCGGTCGCGCATGCATGTACCAGTAATATTCGATATCGTCGGTCATCAGCGCCAGGAATGCGTCATTGTCCTTCACTTTCGACGCCGCCATCAAGGCGCGCAGAGCCTGCATGTTGTTGCTCATCGAAGGGTGCCTCCCAATTTTTTCCCCAGACGGCGCGGCACCCCTTGGCGGGCCGGCGTCCAATGCTTGACCATAGTTTAGGCGCGCCGCAGCGGCCAGTGCAAACAGTATCAATTCGCCAGTCACAATCCGCCGCCGGCGTGGTAACCGAAATGCTCAGTGATATGACTTTCATTATGAGACTGTCGTCGCTACAGTGCATGAACGGGAGAGACAGTCCAACAAGAGGCAAACCGTGACAGACAAGGCCGCGCGGCAGGATCCGTGGACTCAGCCGATACCGCCGGAACGTGAAGATTGCGTGGTGCCGCTTCTGATCGACCGGCACGCCGCCGCCACGCCCGAGGCCCCGTTCATCCGATTTGAGACGGGCGAAAAATGGAGCTGGGCACAGACCAGAAGGCGGGCGCTGGGCGCCGCCGCCGCCTTGCAGGCATTGGGGGTAAAACCGGGCGATGTGGTGGCGGCGTGGGCGCCCAATTCGGCCTCCCTGGTCAGCGCCTGGTTCGGCGCCAACTATGCCGGCGCGGCGCTGGCGCCGATCAATACCAGCTTCCGCGGCCGCTTGCTTGAGCATGCGCTGGCCAAGACCGGTGCGCGGTTGCTGATCGTGCACCCCACTCTGGCGCCAAGGCTGGAGGGTTTGTCGCTTGGCGCGGTGGAACGGGTGATCATGAGCGAACCCACCAACGCCCTGCCCACACTCGGCATGGCGACCCTGCCCTCGGTTGCCTTGGACGGCAATGCGGACCAGGCGAGTCCTGTTGCGCTCGAACCCTGGGACACGCCGGTGATCATCTTCACATCGGGAACGACAGGTCCCTCCAAGGCGGTGGTCACCTCCTATCTGCAGGAATGGGCGACCGCCCACGCCACTTACGGCTATATGCGCGCCGACGATTGCATCCTGGTCAATCTGCCGATGTTCCATGTCGGTGGCATCAGTTCGATCACCGCCGCCTTGGCCAGCGGTGGCAGGGTGGCCTTGTTCGAAGCTTTCGATACGCGGCGCTTCTGGGCCTTGGTGCGGGAAACCGGCGCCACCACCTGCAGCGGCTTCATCGGCGCGCTCACCAGTTTCCTGCATAAGGAACCGGAACGGCCCGACGACAAGGACAACCCGCTCCGCATTTGCACCTTGTCACCGGTTTCCGAGGTCACGGTGGCCTTGGCCCGCCGCTTCGGTTTCGACTATCTGTCCGGCTTCAACATGACCGAAGTGTCGGCTCCCTTGATCACCGCGATCAACGAGACGACCATGCGCAGCTGTGGGCGGCCGCGCGCCGGCATGCAGTGCCGCATCGTCGATGAACATGACCAGGAACTGCCCGACGGCACGCCCGGTGAATTGATCATCCGCAGCGACCGGCCGTGGGAATTGTTCAAAGGTTATCTCGATGACCCGGAGGCCACCGCGGCGGCATGGCGCAATGGCTGGTTCCACACCGGCGATCTGCTGTGGCGCGACGCGGAGGGACGGTTTTTCTTCGTCGATCGCAAAAAGGACGCGATTCGTCGGCGCGGCGAGAATATTTCGTCGCTCGAAGTCGAGATCGAGGTCAGCGCCTATGACGCCGTGCGCGAAGTGGCGGCCTATGGCGTCGATCAGCCCGGCAGTGAACAGGAAGTGATGGTCTGCGTCGCCGCCAAGCCGGGCGCTGCCATCGACCCGGCGGCGCTGATCGCGTTCCTGGTGCCCCGCATGGCGCATTTCATGGTACCGCGCTATGTCCGAATTCTGCCGGAACTGCCGAAGACGCCGACCAACAAGATCCAAAAGGTGGCGCTGCGTCAGGAGGGCGTCACGGCCGACAGCTGGGACCGCGAAGCCGCCGGCATCCATCTCAAGCGGGAAAAGCTGATTTCCTTCTAGAACGAAACAAACGGGTTGGGCATGAGGCACGAATGCGCCATTGCCAGCCCTTGGCACATTCTGGCCGGTGGGGCAGGCGAGCGGAGGAAGGCGGTATTCGGTCGCAAGACGTTCGAGAATCTTCCTACCACCGTCAAACTTAGCGATGGTAGTATCCGTTCTCAGCCGGTACAACCGGCGCAAGTACCGGTTAGCGTTTTGTCGACTTCTCGACGGGCCCTGTTTCTCGTTAGCCTGCTGGCAGTCCTGGCCGGGCCTGATGATCATGCCCTGGCTGACGGCTGGGACAGTCTTAGAACCCCCATTTTTGTCAATCTTGGCCGTGCCCAGGGCCTTCTGCATCCGGTGGTCAAGGCCCTCGCCGAGGATCGTGATGGCTTCATCTGGGTCGGCACCCAGGGCGGACTATCACGCTATGACGGCTATCGCTTCCGCAATTTCCTGCATCGCGAGAATGACCCCACATCGCTGCCCAGCAATGTGATTTCCGATCTCGCCACCGATGGCGGCGGCCGACTGTGGGTCGCGAGCTATAGTGGCGACCTTGCCCGCTTCGACCCCGTCACCGACCATTTCCGAAATTTTTCAGAGCCCGCCGGCCAGCGGCCGCGCGGCGCCATCGCGGTTATGATCGGCGATGGCGGCAATGGCGTGTGGGTGGGAACCACCGCCGGCCTCGAACATATCGACGGCGAGACGGGACAGGTAATCCGCTTCGATCATCGCGCCGACGATCCCTCCAGCCTGCCCAACAATCGCATCAGTGCCCTGGCGCGCAGTCGCGACGGCACCCTTTGGATCGGCACCTATGAAGGGCTGGCCAGACTATCCCCAGGCCGCGACAATTTTGTCAGAATTGCCATCTCGGACAGTCAGGGA
>Ga0302319_10011376_pt1 | contig 16889 bp, 9 predicted proteins | sample Bog_T0_2_FD_203319 | JGI IMG/M metagenome (GOLD analysis project Ga0302319, IMG submission 203319) | Peat permafrost microbial communities from Stordalen Mire near Abisko, Sweden - Bog_T0_2 | ecosystem: Environmental > Terrestrial > Soil > Wetlands > Peat | place: Sweden: Abisko, Stordalen Mire...
CGCCGTCCACGTCGACCACTTCCTGCCGCGCCGTGAAGTACGCCTTCACGCCTTCGACCACCGCGAACTTCTTCTCGTCGGGGCAATCGACCCGCAGCTCCGGCGTCGCGAAGAGTTGCGGCAGCATCCCGGTCTGAGACGACAGCGGATGGCCGCTGGCGGCGACGATCTCGATCAGCCGGCAGGCCGCGTACAGCGCGTCGTCGTAGCCGTAGTAGCGGTCGGCGAAGAACATGTGGCCCGACATCTCGCCCGCCAGTTCGGCATGCAGCTCCTTCATCTTGGCCTTGATCAGCGAGTGGCCGGTCTTATACATCACCACGTTTCCGCCCAGCCGGCGCAGCTCGTCGTACATCACTTGCGAGCACTTCACTTCGCCGATGAACGTCGCGCCGGGCTTGCGCGTGAGGATCTCGCGGCCGAAAATCAGCATCAGCACGTCGCCCCACACGATGTTGCCGCGCTCGTCCACCGCGCCCAGGCGGTCGCCGTCGCCGTCGAAGGCCAGTCCCAGATCGGCGCCCGTCTCGGCCACGGCGCGTTTCAGAGCCGCGAGATTCGGCTCGAGCGTCGGATCGGGATGGTGGTTCGGAAACCGGCCGTCAGGCTCGAAAAACAGCTCCACCGGTTCCACGTTCAAAAGCGGCAGCAGCTTCCGCAGCGCCGGTCCCGCCACACCGTTGCCCGTATCGAACACCGCCTTCACGCGGCGCGGGAAGGCGAATTGCGCCGCAATCTCGGCCACGTATGGCGTCAGCGCGTCGAACTCCGCGTAGGCGCCCGCGCCGCTTTCATAGTCCTCGTCGCGGACGATGCGCGCGACCTCCTGAATCTCGGGGCCGTAAATGGTCCCGTCGCCCATCATCGTCTTGAAGCCGTTGTACTCGGGCGGATTGTGGCTCCCGGTGATCATCACGCCGCCGTCGGCCGCCAGATGATGCACCGAGTAATACAGCAGCGGCGTCGGCGCCGCGCCAATCGACGTCACGTCGCAGCCGGACGCGCGCAGCCCGCGCACGATCGCATCATGCAAACGCGGCGAGCTCAGCCGCACGTCGCGCCCGACGTTCACCCGCCGGCCTTTGTTGCGGCGTAGGAAAGTCCCTAGCCCGCGCCCTAGTTGCTCGATGCCCGCATCGGGCAATTCGAGATCGGCCAGGCCGCGGATATCGTATTCGCGAAAGATGGAAGGTGCGAGCATAATCGGGAAGCTGATGTGCCTCTACCTCATCATCCCGCAAGCAGGCTCCAGGCGCGTGCGGGCGAGTGAGCATCAACGCTGAGAAACAGCGGGACAAAGTGCAATCTATGTGGCTAGCAGGCTTAGTTACCCCTGTGCCGGATCGTACACAGCCCCACGAATCTTCCGCTGTGCCCAGCGGCCCGGGAAACAACGTCAGCGTTGTTTCAGCGTTTCCGGTTTTTCAGGGGCTCCCAGTTTCACCATCACGGCCATGAGTTTGGCGTCTTTGTCCGGGGCCACCTCGACGTCGACCTTCTCTTCGAGAGCCACGTCGCCGGCCTTCACTGGCTTGTCTTCACGCAAGAACTTGGTCTTGGAAGTGCGACGCAGGCTGACCGTATGATCGGCGTCCGTCGCGACGAGGAGTTCCTTCTTGGACAGGCCCTTCAACACGCCCTTCACGTTGACGGTGACGCCGCTGACCGGATCCGGCGTGGCGGCGCCGTTGTTGTTATACATGCCGCGCCGGCGATACTGCGCGCTGAGCGCCAGCGGACACAATACCATCAGACTCAGTGCGACGATTGCCGCCAGCTTCATATGCCCTGAGTGTCGCACGGCCGATGCTGCCCAGGCGCAGTTGTCGTTAACCACGCGGGTTACATCTCTTCCTGATATGGGGCGGTTACTAGCCGCCACGGAAGCAGCCCGGAGGGCGATGGTAGCGCTTGACTAAACCACCACCTTGGGCAGGTTGTCCCCTTCCAGCCGCGTAAAGCGGTTGACCCACTTGATGACCATGAAGATGGCAAAGGCGACGATCAGGAACTGCATCGCGTTGTTGATCAGGTTGCCATAGCCCAGGACCACCACGCCGCCCTTCTTGGCTTCCGCCAGGTTGGCGAAGGCCGCGTTCTTGGGGTTATTCAGGACCACGAACTTGTTGGCCAGATCGATGCCACCGGTCAGCATCCCGACGCATGGGTTGATGATGTCCTCCACCAGGGAGTTGACGATTTTGCCGAAGGCGCCGCCGATCACCACGCCCACGGCGAGGTCGACGACGTTGCCTTTCATGGCAAACTCTTTGAATTCTTGTGCTAAGCCCATGGGTCGGAGGATAGCACGAAGCCACGCCCAATTTTCAACCGAGTTGCTGGCTGGGAATCTGCCGCTGCATCCAGAGCGTGGTCCGCGGGAGCGTAAAAACAAAAAACTGGAGGATCAAAGCCAATTGTTGAGTTTGCTTTTTAGAATCAGTCTCTTAAAAGACTATCCTTAGATAGATTATTCGCCCAATATTCGCATTTTCAAAGAGCATGGATGCCGCGCCCCAGGGCGAGCTATCACCCCCAGCATAGGCCCCGTGTCAAGCACGGTCAGCCTCATTTCAGGATTGGAGAATGCTGCCCAGAAGGAGGGTCCGCCAGGTTACGGCGCCTGCAGTTTGGTGGTGCGGTCGATCTCGTGCTTTTGCGCCAGCGTGAACGGCGACGACAGGTACTTCTTCGCCTCCCGCGCCGGATCGCTGGCGGGCGTGAAAGCGACCGCCTGGGCGTAGGCGCGCTGCGCCTCCCGACGGCGCCCGCGAACGTCGTAACACTGGCCCAGGCGCAGCCAGGCGGACGGGCCGGAATTGGGGTCCAGCACTTCGGCGTGCGCGGTGGCCTGTTCGAGCATCCGGATGGCCGGGTCGAAGTCCTCGTACCAGAACAGCAGGTTGCCGCGGGCGAACTCGATCCGCTCCTCCGGCAGCATCCGGAAGCCCCGCGCGCCGCTCTGTTTCAGCCGCTCGATGGTTTCCAGCGGCGCCAGCGCCTTGGCCTTGTCGCCCATGTCGGCGTACATCTGCGAAAGTTCGAACAGCACCAGGAAATTGCGCGGGTAGCGCGCGTGCAGGCTTTCCAGAACCGGAATTACTTCCCACGGCCGCCGCTCGCGCCGGTCGATGACGCCCAGCAGGATCTGGGCGTCCACTTTGTTATCCACCCCCTTTTCGGCCACCAGCCGCAGCGTCCGGATGCCCTGCTCGCGGTCGCCGTGAAAGCCGGCCAGAAAGCCGATCATGCGGTACACCAGCGGCAGCGAGCCGACCAGGTAATCGTGCGCGCCCTGCATCATACGGGCGTCCACCCGCGCCGGGTCCATCTCGGAGACGCGGTTGTGCAGCTTGCGCGCCACGGTGACCTCGCGCAGCGACTCCAGCCAGGCCTTCCGCACCAGGTAGTCGTAGGTCCCTTGAAACCCCAGCGCCACGCCCTCGGCGTACAGCGCATCCTCGTCATTCGGGTTCTTCGCGAGCGCCCGGCCCGTCAGATCGAGCACCTTGTCAATCGCGGTCGTGAACAGGCGCTGCTCCTCGGGCGTCGGCTCCATCTTCGGCCGCCGCAGAAACGGGTTGCCGCCGGTGACCATCTGGCTCTCGAGCGCGCCCGAACGGTACATCATGCCGAACAGCACGGCTTCAGCCAGGTGGTTGTAGCGGGACGCGTCCTCGGGAGCGGCCTTGATCGCCTGCTGGAAGATGGCGATCGACTCGGCGTACTCGATGTTGTAGAAATGCTCGAAACCGGCTTCAATCAGCGGGTCCTGCGCCCGGGCGGAAGGCGCCGCGGCGCCATGACGGGTGTCCGGTGGGAGGAGTTCCGGTATCCGCTCGCTTACGGTCGCGGCTCTGAAACTCGCGGCCGTGAAACTCGCGGCTCCGAAACTCGCGGCCGTGAAGTCGTCATAGAACTGCATGCGCGAGCCAGCGGCCGATACCGGCTCCCTTACGGTCGCGGCTCTGAAACTCACGGCTCCGAAACTCGCGGCTCTGAAACTCGCGGCTGTGAAACTCGCGGCTGTGAACTCGTCATTGGACTGCATGCGCGAGCCAGCGGCCGGAACCGGCTCCCTCACGGTCGCGGCTCTGAAACTCGCGACTCTGAAACTCGCGACTCTGAAACTCGCGGCTCTGAAACTCGCGACTCCGAAACTCGCGACTCCGAAACTCGCGGCTCCGAAACTCGCGGCCGTGAAGTCGTTCGTACTGGCAGGCGAGGTTGCGGCCAGAGATGCCAGCAGGAGCGCAATGAAACTCATCCGCTTCCCATCATTCCACGCCGGGCGCGTTCGGAACCGGCTCGGCCGCGCCGGCTTCCAGCAGACGCTCGAGCGCCCAGCGAGCATGCTCGGCCACTCCTGCGTCATCCGAGTCAGCCAGGCGCTCGAGCGCCGCCCGATAGCGCCGCTCGCCCGAGTTGCCCATCGCCGTGGCCACGTTGCGCAGCCAGCCCTCGTAGCGCGCCCGCTCGAGCGGCGTACGGCGGAAGCGCGCCCGGAACTCCGCGCGGCTCAGGCCCGCCATTTCGCCGGGATCCAGCCGTGCATTCACCGGTTGAAATGCGCTCTCCTGCGTGGAGGGCGCGCGCCGGTTCCACGGGCAGACCTCCTGGCACAGGTCGCATCCGAACAGGTGATTGCCCTGCCCTGCGCGCGTCGGCTCAGGGGTCGCTCCGCGCTGCTCGATGGTCAGCGTGGAGATGCACAGGCGCGCGTCCAACTGCCACGCCGGCCCGGCGGCGCCCGTGTTGGGAACCAGCGCCTGCGTGGGACAGACGTCGATGCAGCGGGTGCAGGAGCCGCACCGCCCGGGCGGCGGCGTATCCGCCGGCAGTGCCACGGAAGTGAGAATTTCGCCGAGGAAAAACCACGACCCCAGGGGCTGGTTGATGAGGCACGTATTCTTGCCGATCCAGCCCAGCCCGGCGGCCTGGGCATAGGCCCGCTCGAGCAGCGGGGCCGTGTCGACGCAAATGCGGTACTCGAATTCGCCCCAGAATTCCTTCAGGCGGCCGGCGAGCCGCTCCAGCGCCGACCGCAGGACGTCGTGGTAATCGCCGGCGCCCCAGGCGTAGCGGGAGACCTTCCCTGCGCCCGGTCCCGGGTCCGGCTCTTCTGTTTTGTATAACTTACCGACACACAGAACGCTGCGGGCCGACTCCAGCAAGTGGCGCGGGTCGGCGCGGGCCTCCATGCGTGCGTCCGTCAGGTAACCCATCGGCCCCGCCAAGCCGTCTTCAACCCATTGACGATAAAAGGGAAACTCGGCCGGCGGGAGCGCCTCCGCCACGCCCGCCAGTTCGAACCCGCAGGCCCGCGCCTGCTCGACGAACCGGGCTCGCGTCGGAACCTCGCTGGACGCGGCTATCTCCATGCAAATCATACTACTACGCTCCGGCATGCGGCATAGGACTCCCGTTCGACGCGGCATATCACCAATCGGGCTCTAATCCGCCCCATTCGACCGGAGTTTGTACTCCTTTGAGCCTGTTTTCAGTAGAATCCAAAAGAGAAGAAATTCGTCCGTACGCTTTGGTGGGGAGTCGATTGAACTCATGCATAAACCGATCAAGTATGTCGAAAAGGCAGCCTCAGTGGCTGCGAATGTCATCTGGCAGGCCTTTGACACGCTCAATCAAATCAAGCAGAACCCTGGTTTTACGCCCAAATGGTCCGACCAGCCGCTGCTGAAGTCGTACGAAAAGATGAAGCCCAAGCTGGGCTGGCCTCGCACGACGGATTCGCTGTGTCCCAAGTGTATTCCGGAGATCCGCCAGCAGGTCATCGACGGCAAGAAGGACGTCAGCATCCTGGTCAACGAGCGTCCGGGCGAAATCAAGGCCCAGGTGATCGAGCGCGACGGCAAAATCCTGATGGTGAAGGATTGCCCGATCCACGGCCATTTCGAGGACGTGATGGCCATCGATCCGGCGTTCTTCCAGCACCTGGAAGAGGTGTTCCCGGGCCGCGACATTCGCGCCCACAATGACGCCGATCTGCACCACCACGGTTCGTCCACCATCACCCACGGCCGCGGCGCGGTACTGACCATCGACCTCACCAACCGCTGCAACATGATGTGCGACCCGTGCTTCATGGATGCCAACCAGGTCGGATTCGTGCACGAGCTGAGCTGGGAAGACATCAAGACGATGCTCGACAACGCCCTGCGCATCAAGCCTCACCGCCAGATGTCGGTGCAGTTTTCGGGCGGCGAGCCGACCCTGTCGCCGTACTTCCTGGACGCGGTCCGCTACTGCGTCGAGATCGGCTACAAGTCGACCCAGGCGGCGACCAACGGCATCGAGTTTGCCAAGTCGAAGGAGTTTTGCGAGAAGGCGGCCGCGGCCGGTCTGCGCTACGCCTATCTGCAGTTTGACGGCATCGGCAACGCCGCCAATTCGCACCGCGCCGTGGGCAACCTGTTCGACGTAAAACTGCGCGCCATCGAGAATCTGCACTCTTCGGGCGTCGACATCGTGCCGGTGATCACGCTGATCAACGGCATCAACAACGAGCAGGTGGGCCGCATCATCCAGTTCGCGCTCGACAATCCCAAGAAGATCAGCTTCCTGAGCTTCCAGCCGGTCTCGTTCACCGGCCGCGACGAAGCCGTCACCGACGAGCGCCGCTTCGCCCAGCGCTACACCCTGTCGCACCTGGCGCACGACGTCAAAAATCAGACCGGGCTCGGTGAGCCGACCCGCGACTGGTACCCGATCTCGTTCATGGGCACCTTCTCCGACTGGGCCGACCTGGTCCATGGACCGGCCGCCGATTGGGGCCATCTGAGCTGCGGCTGCCATCCCAACTGCGGCGTGGGCATGGGCCTGATGATCGACAAGGAAACCAAGGAAGCCGTCCCGGTGACCGCATTCCTCAACGGCGACCGCCTGGCGCGCGACATCCAGCGCATCAACGACGCCGCGCGCGGCCGCTTCCTTTCGGTCGCCGGCATGGCGCTGACGCTGATGCGCAACTACAACCCTTTCACGTCGCCCAAGCACTTCAAGCTGGTCGACCTGCTGAAGAAGTTCGATAAGACCTTCGGCGCCACCGGCGAAACCTACGGCCAGACCGGCGCCGGACGCACCGCGTCCGACATCGAGCGCCGCCGCAAGGACCGCTGGAATTTCCTGTTCATCGCCGGCATGTGGTTCCAGGATCTGTTCAATTACGATTTCCGGCGCACCGAGCAGTGCATCATTCCCTACGCCACGCAGGAAGGCGAGATCAGCTTCTGCGCCTATAACACCGGCGTCGGCTGGCGCAACATCGTCGAGAAGATGCACATGACCGCGACCCTCACCAAGTGGTACGAGGAGCACGGGCGGCATGAGATCTTCGCCGGCGGCAAGAAGGTCGGCTTGCAATCCACCGAGCATGCCCTGGTTCTGAGAGAAGAGATCGTGACCAGCGAAGTGCAGCACGACCTCGACAAACTGGGCATCGCCAAGACCGCGCGCGAGGAAAAAATGCGCGCCCGCGATCAGCGGCAGAAGAAGGTGCAGGAGGAGGAGGAGAACGCCAAAATGATGGCGCTCTACCGCAAGCACGTGTTGAACGAGCCCGAGTCCAACCTGGTCCAGATCGGCGGCTCGAACGGCGGTATCCAGGCCGCTCCGGCAGTCGAGAAGCGTGAGGAGATTGGAAGCTTCGGCGACTGAGTACTCTACTCTGCTCCCCATCGCGAGAACGCCCGGCTGCATGGCCGGGCGTTTTCATTTACGCCGTCACTGCGCCCGCATTCTCCGCGTGAGAAATGCGCCCTTACGCGCCCAACACCTCCCGCACCTTGGCCGCCAGCGCCGCCGCTGTGAAAGGTTTAGAGAGTTGGTGGACATTCTCGCCTGCCACCGCCGCTCCCATCTGCGCTTCCGTCGCGTAGCCCGTCATGTACAGCACTTTCACCATCGGCCGCAGCGCGCGCAACTCCTTGGCCAGTTGCGGACCCGTCATGCCGGGCATCACGACGTCCGAAACGAGAATGTCGATCTCGCCCGGATGGTCGGCTGCGACCGCCAGCGCCTCGGCCCCGCCGTCGGCTGCCAGCACCGCGTAACCGGCGCTCCTCAGAATGCTCGCGCTCAGCTCGCGCACGCCTTGCTGATCCTCCACCAGCAGGATCGTCGCGCTCCCTGCCACCGCATCCGCGATCTCCGCCGCTTCCGCTTCCGGTTCTTCTCCGCCCGCGATGCTCGGCAGGAAGATCCGGAACGTGGCCCCCGCTCCCGGCGCGCTCTGCACTTCAATCCAGCCGTTGCTCTGCCGGACAATCCCGTACACCGTCGACAGGCCCAAGCCCGTGCCCACGGCCAGCGGCTTGGTCGTGAAAAACGGTTCGAAAATGTGGCCCAGGGTCTCCGCGTCGATACCCGCCCCGGTGTCGGAAACAGTCAGGCGCACGAAATCGCCGGGCCGCGCCCCCGCGTTGCGCGCCGCCTGCTCCGCGTCCACAAGTACCTGCCGCGTCTCGATCGTCAGCCGGCCGCCCGCGCTCATCGCGTCCCGCGCATTGACCACCAGGTTCATCAGAATCTGCTGGATCTGCGTCGGGTCGGCCAGCACCTCGCCCAGTCCCGCGTCGAGCACCGTTTCAAACACGATCTGATCGCCGATCAGCCGCTCCAGCATCCTGCGCGAGTCCAGCACCAGCAGGTTCAGGCTGACCAACTGCGGCTCGAACACGCGCTTGCGGCTGAACGCCAGTAACTGCCGCACCAGGTCCGCCGCCTGTTGCCCGGCCTTGCGGATGCTGGCCGCATCCGCCCGCAGCGGATCGCCCACCGGCAGCGCGGCCAGCAGCATCTCGCAGTAACCGTTGATCACCGTCAGGTGATTGTTGAAGTCGTGCGCCACGCCCCCGGCCAGGCGCCCCACGCTCTCCATCTTCTGCGCCTGGAGAAATTGCTGTTCGAGCCGGGCCCGCTCTTCCTCCGCCTTTTTCCGCTGCGTGATGTCGAGGAAAAACACCAGCCGCGCTTTCTGCCCGTCGATCTCGATCGGAACGGCCGACACCTCGACGTCGTACGCCGTCCCGTCCAGCCGCGTGTAACGCTCCTCGATCACAGGGGAAGGGATGTCCGCGGTCTGTTCCGCGCGCTCCCGCACAACCTCGTGCGAGTCCGGGTGGATCAGGCTGAATATCGACCGGCCCGCCACCTCTTCCAGCGAGGACGCTCCGAACATGCGCAGCCCCGCCGGGCTCATGTAGATCACCCGCAAGTTGCTGTGGACCAGAATGCCCCCCGGCAGGCTCTCCACCAACTGCCGGTAGCGCTGCTCGCTGGCCCGCAACGCCGCCTCGGCCTCGTTGCGCTTGCGCTCGACATCCAGCCGTTCCAATGCGTAGGAGATGTCGGCTCCCATCTCCTCCACCAGCGAAACCTCCCTTTCGATCGAGAAATGCGCCTCCGCCTTGAAGATCGCCAGCACCCCCGCCACGCGCCCTTGCCGGCTCAGCGGCACGCATGCCGCCGCGCCCAGCCCGCCCGCGCGCGCCCGCTCGTGCCACGGCGTCGGATTGGGCTCTCCTGCGATGTCGTCGATGACGCACACGCGGCCGGTGTGGAAGGCTTCGACGATAGGATTCTCACCCGCCGAGTCTGCACCGCCCGCAAGTTCGATCGGCCGCGCGTAGCTCCTGCTTTCTCCGGCGCACGCCACCGGGCGCAGCCACGTCCCGCTCTCGTCCGCCAGCCCGATCGCCACAATCTTGAATCCGCCCGTCTCCGCGCCGATCTGGCATACGCTGTCGAACACTTCCTGCTCCGTCACGGCCTTCGCAATTGCCTGGTTGCTGCCGCTCAGCACCGCGTACAGCCGATTGGCGTCCTCCAGTTGCGCTCGCGCCTGGTTGCGCTCCGTAATGTCGCGCACGATCGACTGGTAATAGGTCTTGCCTTCCACCACGATCGGGCGCGCGTTGATCTCGACCGGAAAAACCGTCCCGTTTTTCCGCGCGTGTCGCGTCTCGAACAGCAATCCCGATTGCGCTCGCGTCCGCCTCCACTGCTCCTCGAATTCCCACTGCTCCTCCGCGCTGCGCAACACCGCGGCATGCAGCCCCAGCATCTCTTCACGGGAGTAGCCGTACATCTCCAGGGCACGCTCGTTGGTCTCCAGAATGAGACCCTGTTCGTTCAGCAGCAGGATGCCGTCAAAGGCCGACCGGCTGAGGTAGTTGTAGTGGCTCGCGAGCACCTCTTTTTCTAATTCCACCTTGCGCCGCGCTTCCTCCAGCCGCAGCCGCACCAGCCTCCACAGGAACGTGACGCCCAGCCCGGCTACGAGAATCAGCAGCACCACCACCAGCACAATCTGAATCGCGCGCCGGCGGATCGGCCCTTCGATGCGCTCCACGGGAATCCTGGAAATCAGCAGCCACTCCGACCCCGGCACCGCGCGCACCGCTGCCACTACCGGCGCCCCGCGCCAGTCCTGTCCCTCCACCAGCCCTCTTTTTCCCAGAATGGCCTGCGCCGTGACCAGCTCTCGCCGGCTCAGCGTCACGTGCAGCAACTGGCGCGCCGATCCGTTCTGTTCGCGCCGGTTCAGAAACACCGCTTCGTCGCCCTCCCGCCGCACCAGCACCATGTCCCCGCCACCGGCCAGCACAGGCGATCGGTCCAGAATCGGGAATATGGTTCTCTCGCGATCGATGCCCAAGCTCAGAACGCCGAATGTCTCGCTCTCCGCCCCGAGCCGCAGCGGAATGTTCAGGCCCAGGTGCAATTTGGCGCTGTGGCTGTCCATGTGCAAATCGCGCAGCACCGCCAGTTTCGCCCGCCTCGCTTGCGCCACCACCTCCCGGAAATGCGCCAGGTCGCCGTATGCGCTGCCGCACTGCAGCACCAGCCTGGCGTCATCGTCGAACAGGAACGCGTTGGCGTAGCGCGCGCCCCCGCACAGCGCGTCCATCCACTGCTGCAGTTCCTGTTTCTGTTGCGGCCTCGCCCGTCCCTCGACTGCCGCGTCGAGCGCCGCCAGCAGCGGCTGGTCGCTCGAGATCATGCGAGCGTCCGCGAACCGCTCCTCCGTCCACGCCTGAACCTGGGCCAGCTTCGCATCCGCCACGCTCAGCAGTTGCTGCCGCACCTCCTGCTCCGCGGCCGCCCGCGTCTGCCGGTAGGCGTAGTAGCCCGCCACGCTCGCCACCACCGCCGTGGCCGCGAAAATCGCCACCAGCCAGCGCGAGAATACCCCATGGTGTGCGTCCGAAGACATCACTCATTCCAACTGCCCGGATTTGGATTTGTCAGCAGAATCCTGGCCGCCTTAATCCAGCCGCGTCACTGCCCAATCCGCGCCGTGGCGCCGTCACTGCGAGTATAGCTTCGAAAACCGGGGACCGACGCCTCTGTTCTAGGCGCGCACAAATCTCTCGAACACACCGTGTCTCCACTGCGCCGTGTGGACTCCAGCCGTCTGTCCCCCGGTCTTCAACCCTGAAATCCCTCAGTCACGCGCGTTTCCTCGCATCGGGCAAAATAGCGTTCACGCCAGCCGCGGTTCGAGATACCTCAGTAATTTGTCCACGCTCTCGGCCAGGCTCTCGCTATCGGTGCGGCACTCCACCTCGGGATTTTGCGGCGCCTCATACGGATCGTCGATCCCCGTGAAGCCCGGCAACTGCCCGCTGCGCGCCTTGCGGTACAGCCCCTTGACGTCCCTCTGCTCGCACACCGCCAGCGGTGCGTTCACGTAGATCTCGGCGAACTCGCCGATCATCGCGCGCACTTCGTCGCGTATCGACCGGTACGGCGAGATGGCCGAAACCAGCACCACCACGCCATTGCGCGTCAGCAGGTCGGCCACGAATCCGATGCGCCGGATGTTCTCGTCGCGGTCCTGTTTGCTGAAGCCCAGGTCCTTGCACAGATTGCGCCGCACCGTGTCGCCATCCAGCATTTCGACCTTGTGGCCCATGGCCCACAGCCGCTCGTACAGCGCCTGACTCAGCGTGGATTTCCCCGACGAACTCAGTCCTGTGAACCACACCGTCAGTCCTTTGTGCCCGCTCGCCGCAGCCGACGGCGACCGCGGTTGGCCATCCAACGCCCGCTCGATCATGCCCGCGCCGAGCGTCAGATTGGTCACCGGATCGATCACGATAAAGCTGCCCGTGGCGCGATTCTGCGCATAGGAATCGCAGTAGATCGGCCGGTGCGTCTCCAGTTCCACGCGCCCGATTTCATTCAGCATCAGCTCGTCGGCCGGCAGTTCCGCCAGCGTCTCGAGGTCCAGCCGGGCCAGCACCCGCACCATCTCCGCGCACACAATCTGCGTTGTGTGTTTGATTAGGTACGGCGTCTGCAGCGCCAGCGGTTTGTCGGCCATCCACACCACCCGCGCCTCGATCCGCCGCGCCGCCTCGGGCGGATCCGCCGGGTCCGCCAGCATGTCGCCGCGGCCCGCATCCACGTGCTCGTCCAGTACCAGCGAGATCGACATCGGCGCATACGCCCGCTCCAGCGCTCCATCCCGCCCGGGCATCGAATGCACTCTCACGATTTGCTTCGACGGCAGCACCATCACCGCGTCGCCCGCCTTCACCTCGCCGCGCGCCACCATGCCCGCGCAGGACCTGAAATCGCTGCCGTGCCGTAGCACCGTCTGCACTGGAAACCGGAACGGCCCCTCGGCCGCTTCGCTCCGCAGCGGGACGGTCTCGAGGTACTCCAGCAGATTCGCCCCCGTGTACCACGGCGTGTTCGCGCTCCGTTCCACCACGTTGTCTCCGGCCAGCGCGCACACCGGAATGAAATCCACGTGGCACTCGCCCAGCCGCTCCACGAATTCGCGGAACGTCCGGCTGATCGCGTCGAAGACGTCCTGCCGGAAGCCCGTCAAGTCCATTTTGTTGACCGCCACGACAATCCGCCGAATCCCCAACAGGTGCGCAATCGCCGCGTGCCGCCGCGTCTGGGCCAGCACGCCTTTGCGCGCGTCGGTCAGGATCACCGCCAGTTGCGCTGTCGACGCGCCCGTGGCCATGTTGCGCGTATACTGCTCGTGGCCCGGAGTGTCGGCGATGATGAAGCGCCGCCGCGGCGTCGCGAAATGACGGTAGGCCACGTCGATCGTGATCCCCTGCTCGCGCTCCGCCCGCAGCCCGTCGGTGAGAAACGCCAGTTCGAAACCATCGCGCGACACCCGCCGTACGGCCTCGATCTGGTCCTCGTACAGCGTCTTCGTGTCGTGCAGCAGCCGCCCGATCAGCGTCGACTTGCCGTCGTCCACGCTTCCCGCCGTCGTGAATCGCAGCAACTCCGGACCTCGATCCCGCGCCTCCATCGTCAAAAGTACCCTTCCCTTTTCTTCAACTCCATGGAGCCTTCCTGGTCGTGGTCGATGGCCCGGTTTTCGCGCTCCGAGCGCTTCGCCGATTTCAGTTCTTCGATGATCTCGGCCACGCTTGTCGCCGTCGAGCGGATCGCGCCCGTGCAGTACGTGCAACCCAGCGACCGCATCCGGCACATCACTTTCTGCGGCCGCTCGCCCGCGCGCAATGGCAGATTGTGTTCGGTCGGAATCAGCGCTCCGTCGCGTACCACCACTTCGCGTTCTCTCGCGAAATACAACGGCACTACCGGTATCCGCTCCAGTTCGATGTAGCGCCACACGTCCAGTTCGGTCCAGTTCGACAGCGGGAACACGCGCATGCTCTCGCCCTTGTCGATCCGCCCGTTGTACAGGTTCCACAGCTCCGGCCGCTGGTTCTTCGGATCCCACTGCCCCAGCGCGTCGCGGAACGAATAGATCCGTTCCTTGGCCCGCGACTTCTCTTCTTCGCGCCGCGCTCCGCCCAGCGCCGCGTCGAACCCGCCTTCCTTCAGCGCGTCCAGCAGCGCCCGCGTCTTCAGCGCCGCGCAACACTTCTGCGTCCCCAGCCGGAACGGGTTCGTCTCCTCCGCCAGCGCCTGCGTATTCTTATGCACGATCAGCCTCAGACCCAGCTCGGCGCACGTCCGGTCGCGGAATTCGATCATCTCCCCAAACTTGTACGACGTGTCCACGTGCAGCAGCGGCCACGGCGGCTTGGCCGGATAAAACGCCTTCAGCGCCAGCCGCAGCATCACCGACGAGTCCTTGCCGATCGAGTACAACATCACCGGCCGCGAGAATTCGGCCGCGACTTCTCTCAGGATGTGAATGCTTTCCGCTTCGAGCGCTTGCAGATAAGTGAGCCGGTCTGTCAAATCAAAACACCTTCCGGCGGCCTGGCCCGCATAAGGCCACGCACAACCACCCAACACGAATACCCAAACTCAATACTATGACGTGCCGCCGGTGCGTCGGAGATCATGTCTCGTACTAAGTTGCAAAAGTTGGCGTGTCAAACGGCTGGCTTGCGCACGCGGCTCCATAACGGTTTGAGAGCCGCGACCGCCTGACGGAGCCGTGACCGTCTGACGAAACCGCGACTGTCTTTCGGAGCCGCGACTGAAAGGAGCGGTGCTTCGCGTTGTGACCGAGCCTCGACCGTCCGACGGAGCCGCGACTGAAAGGAGCGGTGCTTCGCGTTGTTTCTGAGCCGCGACCGTAAGGGAGCCGGTATCGGAACTTCTGCAGTCAGACACCAAGCGCGCACAAACCTCGCGATCCACGCTCCGCCCCTTCTCCGCCGCGTGGACTTCCGCCGCCTTTCCCGAGCTGGCGAACCGTCTGTCACCCGTGTGGTCGCTTCCGCCGGACGACGCCCGCTTCTGCCGCGGGAGAAGTCCGGTTCAGGCTCCTCATCCCCCGGTCATCGTGGAATCGTGATCGTCAATCTTTCGATCAGGACCGGGAAATGGCGGCTTGGATTATACTGAATCGGACCTGAAAGTCCAAAACAGAATTCCGGGGAGCGAAAATGGAAATCCCGGATAAGGGGCGGTCGATCTCATCGCTGCAACTTGTTAAAATGTCCACCAAATTCTAATCCAATGGAAAGGATTTTCCCATGCGTAACTCTGCTTTCAGCGGCGCCGCACCGTTTTGCCGCAGGGGAGCTTACTGGTCACTCGCAAACCTTCTACTCGCATTCAGTGCGCTGGCGGTAATCTTCACAGGGTCCATCTCTGTCGCAGGCGATTCTAAAGAACGTGCCGTGCTGCCCGCGCCATCGGCGGGCAAAGCGATCGTCTGCATCTATCGTGTGAGCCGGGTTACCGGCTCCCAGACACACGACGAGATTTATGTCAACGGCGTTCATTTAGGCAAACTCCTCAACGGCGAATACGAATTCACGGAAGTGACGCCGGGTACGGTTGTCATCTCCGGATTGCCCAAGATTTATTACGGGAGCATCACCATGTCCGCCGTGGCGGCCGTGAACCAGGCCACGCATAAAGAGAACGAGCGGGCGCGCTTCGAGGCCGAGGCGGGCAAGACCCACTACTTCAAATGGACCGGCGGACCCATGGGATCGGGCATCAAAGTGACGCCTGAGGATCCTGGAGTCGGAGCCAAAGAGATGAGCAAACTCCATCTCTCCAAGCCCCCCGACGACAAGGACGCAGCGAAACCGGAAGCGAAAGACACCGATAAACCGGCAGAGAAATAGCATCGTTCCGCCTGACTGGCGACACGGCCCTTTTTCAACACGCCTCGGAGGTGAGAGTGGGAGTGTGCGCCGGAGCGCTTGGCGAGGCCGCTAAACCGGCGGACGAAAAAAAATAATGCCGGCAGGCCCGCGCGACCTGATGGCGCCCCACTAACGGGGCGCTCGTCGCATCGATCCGCGCTGACGCCGCAGTGTTTATGGACTGGCCGGCCAATGCCGGATAACTGGCGTTATCAAAAGCTGGTTGATCGCACCATCCGAAGCATCGCGCCCGTAGCCGCTCGCGACTGACGCATCGACCCACGACCCCGCGATCGGACAATCGGTCAGAAGAACAATCGCGCCAGGCTTTGGTTCAATCCCCGTTTCAAGCATAAACTGAAAGGAAAATGGCTTCTTCGGCAACCGTCATCCATCCGCCCACCCGGCTCCTGCTGGGCCCCGGCCCATCGCCCATCCATCCCCGCATCTACGCCGCGCTCGGCCAGCCCATCGTCGGCCACCTCGACCCGTATTTGTTCGAAATCTTCTCGGACATCCGCCGCCTGCTGCAATTGTGCTGGGGCACGCGCAACGAATTCACCTTCGTGATTCCCGGCACCGGCACCGCCGGCATGGAGACGGCCGTGGTGAACTTCGTCGCGCCCGGCGCGCGTTTCGCGGTCTTCGTCAACGGCATCTTCGGCGAGCGCCTGTGCGAGATGGGACGCCGTCGCGGCGCTCGTCTGCTGCGCTTCGCGAAACCCTGGGGCCAGGTCTTTTCGGATGAAGAGGCCGCCGGTTTCATCCATCGCGAACGGCCCGACGTGGTCGCGTTTGTCAATGCCGAGACCTCCACCGGCGCTTGGCAGGACGGCCGCGCCATCGCGCGCGCCGCGTCGGAAATCGGCGCGCTGACCATCGCCGACTGCGTTACCAGCCTCGGCGGCATGCCCATTAACCTCGACGCCATGGGCGTCGACATCGCCTACAGCGGCACCCAGAAGGCCCTCGGCGCGCCTCCCGGCCTCGCGCCCATCACCTGCTCCCCGCGCGCCGTCGAATGGCTGCGCGCGCACGAGTCGGCCGTGCCCTACTACTTCGACCTCAAGCTCCTGGCCGACTACTACGGGCCCGCGCGCCGCTATCACCACACGCCGCCCGTCCCCATGTTCTACGCCTTGCGCGAGGCGCTGGCGATCATCGAGGAAGAAGGACTCGAGAACCGTTTCGCCCGCCACAAAGCGAATCACGAAGCCTGCGTCGCGGGCCTCGAAAAGCTGGGCCTCTCGCTGTTGGTCGACAAACCTCACCGCCTGTGGACCGTCGCCACGCCGCGCGTCCCGGCCGGCA